>OJZY01000001.1_pt1 | contig 265029 bp, 205 predicted proteins | sample 1613531 | NCBI WGS metagenome assembly OJZY01 (sample SAMN04436864, study PRJEB24849) | human gut metagenome | biome: human gut; feature: NICU; material: stool | host: Homo sapiens | place: USA: Saint Louis, MO | collected 2011-09-25 | reverse complement strand
AATTGTCCCCTATTGTAAAAAATATTAAAGCAATGACTTAATTAATTAGTATTGCTATGTTTACTATGAGATGTTATACTATAATCATTCATAGTATAACATCTTAAAATATAATGGAGAAATTATATGTTTATAGGAAGAGCAACTGAATTAAACGAACTAAATAAGTTATACAATAAAACCTCATTTCAAATGGCAGTCATCTACGGACGTCGTAGAATAGGAAAAACCAGATTGATACAAGAGTTTATGAAAGACAAGTCCGCTGTCTATATGACAGCAGTAGAGGCCGGTATAGCCATAAATCTGGAACTTCTTAGCACTGCTACCTATCTGACATTTTTAGGTGAAGAAGAGGCTACATTGATGCCATCATTCAAAGATTTTAGAACTGCCTTACAATATATTACTCAAAAAGCGAAAGAATCAAAAGTATTACTTATTATTGATGAATATCCTTATCTGGCTCAGGCGGATAAAAGTATTTCTTCGATTCTTCAGGCTACGATTGATCAGGAATGGAAAACCAGTAATATTATGCTCATTCTATGTGGCTCGTCCATGAGTTTTATGGAGAATCAGGTTTTGGGATATCAAAGTCCTCTATATGGAAGAAGAACAGCACAATTTCGGCTTGATCCATTAGATTACTATGAGTCTTCTTTATTTGTGCCCCGATACTCAGCGGAAGAAAAGGCACTCGTATATGGTATAACTGGCGGAATTCCTCAATACCTGGAAATGGTAGATGACTCTATTTCGATTAAGGAAAATATTTTGGAGATGTATTTAAATCCGAACGCCTATCTTTACGAGGAGCCTGCTAATCTGATGAAGCAGGAATTAAAAGAACCGGCCAATTATAACGCTATTGTTGAAGCAATCGCACAGGGAGCTACAAAACTAAATGAAATATCTAATAAAGTACAAATGGAAAATTCAAATGTTTCGGCATGTCTTAAGTCATTAATCTCTTTAGGGTTAGTCGAAAAGGAAAGTGCCATTACAGAAGAAGATAACAAAAAGAAAACCGGCTATATCCTGGCGGATCATATGTTCCGCTTCTGGTACCGTTATGTGCCAAAATGCATGCTGCTCATTAATACCAGACGCCCGGAACGAGCTTATGAAAAAATTATTGTTTCCGATTTGCAGAATTATATGGGAAAGGTATTTGAGAAAATGTGTCTGCAACATGTTGCTATGCTTAACGCTCAGGAAAAATTTCCTTATGATATATTAAAACTTGGCAGATGGTGGGGCAATAATCCGGTTTTAAAGCGCCAGGAAGAGATTGATATAATGGGAATCAACGATATAGATAAGACTGCATTGTTCGGTGAATGCAAATATCGAAATGAAGTTCTTGATCTGGATACGCTGGAACTGTTAATCCAACGCTCCGAACTCTTTTCCAGATATAGAAAAAAAGGGTATATATTATACTCGAAGAAAGGATTTAGCGATAGTGTACTAAAATTAACTGCTAAACAGTCGGTTTACATGAAACTCTTTACGCTTGATGAACTTTATGATTTAGAGTGAGTTAGAAGCATTAATTCTGCTTATATCAGGAATTCATTGTATAATATATAGTTGAAAGCGAGTCTTACTAATACATATGATTGTATAATAAGACTTGCTTTTAATTTTATATAATATCAAAGCAATAAAAATATACGTATATTTTTCGATAAAAAGCAATAATATCGCTGTAATAAATATTCATTTTTTAAACAAATTATGCATTGCATGCAGGCAAGCTTTGTTACATGGATATTTTTAATGCAAAGCATATAATCTGTAATTTAATTATAAAATCTAGTATATCAAGCAGTATCAATTATTAATCACATTCTTCTTCCACCTAATTTCCCTTATAGGAAGTATAATTACCTCGTAATGCAATTAGGAATTTCAAAAAGTATTTCAAAAAGAAAAAGGAGAGTGCATTAATTATGAGAAAGCAGACAAAATTAGTTGCAGTATTATCTGCAGCAGCTCTGTTAGCTGTCGGCGCTTCCATGACCTCTTTTGCAGCAACTGGCTGGCAGGAAGAGAATGGCGAGTGGGTTTATTATAACAAGGACGGCGATCAGGTAACAGATACTTGGGCAAAATCAGGAGACGCTTGGTTCTATTTAAACGGTGATGGCGTTATGGCTACCGATGAACTGATCGATGATGGTACAAACTACTACTATGTAGATTCCAATGGTGCTATGGTAACTAATGGATGGGTAGCAGTTGAGAATGAGAATGCAGGCGATACTGACGAGCCAGATGCATACTGGTATTATTTCCAGGCTAATGGTAAGGCATATAAGTCCTCCGGTTCCGCTTCTTTCAAGACAATCAACGGTAAGAAATATGCTTTTGACAGCGAAGGCAAGATGCTTTATGGCTGGGTAAACAAAGAGGATGCTACCAGAATCACTGGCGATGATGCATGGCAGTCAGGTGATTATTACTGTGGCGACGAAAATGATGGTTCTCGTGCTTCAGGCTGGATGAAACTTGATGTTATTAAAGATGATGAAGATAAGAGCTACTGGTTCTACTTCAACCCATCGAATGGCAAAAAGTATGCAGCTGACGATGCTACAAAGTTTGCAATCAAGACAATTAACAGCAAGAAGTATGCGTTTGATGAGACTGGTGTAATGCAGGATGGTTGGACTGATACTTTGGCAACAGATGCAGATGTAGCTACTATTACTGAATATCAGTACTTCAATGGTGGCGATGAAGGTTGGAGATTACAGAAGGGCTGGGTTAAAGTAGTTCCGGCAGAAAAGGTTAATAAGAGCGCTTATGATGATGATTCTACAAAGTGGTTCTATGCTGACGGAAGTGGTAATGTATATAACTCAGCTTTAAAGACAATCAATAACAAGAAATACGCATTTAATGCTAATGGCGAAATGATCAGTGGATTATGGGCACTTAATATTGATTCTACTGGTAAAATTCTTGGCGAAATGATTGAAATTGATGACGCTGGTAAATTCGATACTGCATATGCAGCATATAGTACAAACAAAAATTATGCCGTATACTATTTTGGTAGTGGGGATGATGGCGCAGCTAAGACTGGTAATCAGACCATTGATGTAGATGGCGATAACTATTCTTATTCCTTTGGTACCACAGGCGCTACTAAGTACAAAGGTGTAAATGAGACCAAGAAGACTCTGTTAGTTTTAGGACGTAAGATCAAAGCTGACAAAGACTACAGATATCAGTCCTTTGGTGAAGATGGTAAAGAAGTTGCTGGTAAGGTTGGTGGATATTTAGTTAATACATCTGCTTCTATCATGAAGAAGAAGACCAACTTAAAAGATGCTGATGGTATGTACTACTGTACAGATGAATATGGTGTGGTAACATACTTTGGAAGTACTGCAAAGGCAAAATAATATAATTAGTAATTCCATAAATTTCGATAAGAAATTCTAATTGCTAAAAGAGGGTATTCAACAAAGCGTATCATAATTTGTTGAATATCCTCTTTATTTGTGTATTCAAGGATATAAGCTGTTAAAATTATATTCGCCCAAGACTGCTCAATCAAATTAAAAAAATGTTGGAAATGTACTCGTTAAGTACACTTCCAACATTCAAAACAGAACTTCTTTGGCAATTAGAATTTCTTATTGTTAATTACAATTAGCTTTCTACAAAAACAGCCTCAATTTCTTTATTGCTGCCAACCTTGAAGCAACGATCATCACCGTCTTTTGCTTTATTCTTATTCTTCTGAACACTACCAGAGGTATTTACAAGTCTGTACTGTGTTGTAGCAGTATCAGCAGCATCGGCTTTTACATCATAGTACTCATCGTAATCGTCGGCTTTTCCTGTCGGAATAGAGGAAGTTGCATTTACATCATCAAGGAACTCTTCTGTACTTAAGCATTCCAGTGCAGTAATTGTACCACTTGCATCTTTTGTAATTTTGATTACAGAATACTTGTCATCTTTAGATGCCTTTAATAACATGCCGCCTAAGTAATACTTATCGTCATCGATACCTAATTTACCAGCACCCTTGGAGCTGCCCGATTTGTTGAATAAGAAGGAATAGTCCTCTCCATCAATGGTTACGGTCTGCTTTCCTGTCTTCATAGCGCCGTCATCGCCGGATCCAAAGTAATATAACTTATAATCAGCACCATATAAGTCAGAAACGTTATCCTTGAAGTTATCTTCTGTATCGAAATGCATATTAGCGATACCATCATCGCCCTTAATTTCGTCGATTTCAGTAGTGCTGCTTCCAACGAACTTAATTGCCTTCAGGCCACTCTTCATTACGCCATAAGAGTCAAATGCATATTTCTTGCCATTGATTGTTTTAACTTCAGAGGCAACTAATTTTCCATCCTTATCAGAATAATACCAGTTGTTTTCATCGTCTTCATAATCATCTGGGCTTAAATAAGAATCCGGAACAACCTGGAACCAGCCTTTTGTGACTCTTGCACCATCCTCAGGATCTCCATAGTATCTGTAACCGGTTGTATAGGAAGCTGAACCAGCGCTAGCTGTGGATGGAGTTGCATCCCAGTTAACCCACTCTGCATTCATTCGGCCATATTCGTCAAAACTATATTTTCTGCCGTTGATGGTTTTTCCCTTCTCGTCGGTCATTTTCTTACCATTAGTTTTGAAATAGAAATAGCGGGTCTGATCTTCGTCGTCAAACAGATTATTGCTGGAAAGCCCTGTATCTACATCGTCCCAGTTGTTGTCTGTAATATCAAGATAAGCCCATTCTCCAGCCTTCTGAGCACCATCATTTTCATCACCACAGTAATAAGTGCCTTCACGCCAGTCATCATCACCAGTTACTCTCTGACCGTCTGTATCAATCCAGCCATAAAGCATCTGAGCCTCATCGTTAAAGATGTACTTCTTGCCATTGATGGTCTTAAATGATGCACTGTTGCTGTTGGAAGAGCTCTTGTATGCTTTGCCGTTAGCTCCAAAATAATACCAGTAGTTTAACGGTTCATCACCATCGTCTCCATCATAGTCTTCATTTTCAATGGAAACCCACTGATTGGTTACCATAGCTCCGTTGGCATCCACATAATAGTAATTGCCATCATCATCTACCAGATAATCCGTAGCCATTTCACCATCTTCATTGAGCCAAAACCAGTTATTACCGGATTTTGCCCACTGTTCTGTTACTGCATCGCCATTCTTATCATAATAAACCCATGTACCATTTTCTTCCTGCCAGCCTGTAGCTGCAAGAGAAGTCATGGAAGCACCGATGGCAAGCAGTGCTGCTGCAGATAATACTGCAACTAATTTTGTCTGCTTTCTCATAAAAATGCACTCTCCTTTTTCTTTTTGAAATACTTTTTGAAATTCCTAATTGCATTACGAGGTAATTATACTTCCTATAAGGGAAATTATCAATACTTTTTTTCACTTTTTTTGCATATTTTTCAAAAAGTAATAAATATTCACAATTCCTCCAGGAAAATATCATTTCCTCCATCACACTGACAGTATAATATAATTTTTTCAAAAATGCTATAACTTTTCTCTGTGCATTTTCTTACGTAATCTTTACGAAAACCGGGCCTCCGCGACATATTGTACTCAAATTAGTACAATCCAATCTTATTTCGGATTATCCGCTTAATTCTCTTAATTTTGTGCTATATATTTCGCTGCATGCATGATGTCGCATGCGGCCAAAATTTTAATAGTATAAACCATTATATTGCGAAACTATCATACAGATTTATATTTTAGATAGCAAAAATAGTTTTCATTGCATACTTTAAGTATTCACCACTATCCTAATAATGAATTCGAGAGACTGTAGGCTCATTACTGATAGGATCAAAAATGACTGATCAGCTACGCTCTTTACTCCAGTGCTCTCTGTATTTTTTCGCCCACGCACGCTCCCCTCCTCCCTATTTCCATTCTTCCATTTTTATTCTTACTCCATTTCATTCATTGAATACATTCATTAAATACACTCATTGAATAAATGTTTCTTTCTATGTTATAAATTATAAAAGCATTTGACGGAATAAATTACAAAGCTCTAACTTTTAAGCAAATAGCTTATCCCACTTTTTAATACCACACGTAATCTTAGACCAACGAATTACACTTAATAATAAACCTGTGTATATCTGTGCTTACCTGTAATTATCTAATATTATGTTTAATCAATTATTTCCACCAATATTATTCTTACCTATTAAATAATGATCTTTACAACAATACTCTTTACAAATAACCCTTTTCACAAATAAGCCCTTAACAAACAATCTTCTTTACAAACACTTCCTTCCCCCTGTCAAATCCTCCCCCTTTACCGAACCACTCCTCCATATTTCTTTAAACACAGTCATCTTTTTATATATACTATAATATTTCTATACCAGGCAGACAAACAGATATAAGACCTACTCAATATAATAAATCTCATTAAACCTCCTCCCAAACTCCCCTCTAAAACCGTCTCCCTCCGCCCCTCCCTTCCTATTATCATCAATCCCCTGCCCAATCTCCATCTTCTCAACAACTCCCAACTTTCAACCGCCCACCTCTCTCCCTCTCTTCCCCTAACTCCAATCTTGCATTTCCCCACAATTATGCTATAATGTTCACATACATTAATATATCTCATTTTTTGAACATCAAATCTCTACTTTTAAAGTATGCATTTACTAAAATAATGATTATCAATCACGGAGGTATTCATCATGAATCGTAATATCATCATCTGCCGTTCTATCCTCGAGAATCCTGCTATCACACAGCGGGAACTGGCCCAGGCGCTGGATGTCTCTCTCGGCACAGCCAATAATCTTGTGAAGGAATGTATTTCGCAGCATCTTATCACGCCGGCCAGTACAGGCGGAGCATACGAACTGCTCCCGGCGGGGCTGGAGCTGCTGAAACAGTATAAGGTTGACGGAGCCCTGATTATCGCCGCCGGCTTTGGTTCCCGTTTCGTTCCCCTGACCTTTGAAATGCCAAAGGGTCTCCTGGAGGTCTTCGGAGAACGCATGATTGAACGGCAGATTCGGCAGCTCCATGAGGCCGGCATCAAAGATATAACGATTGTCGTCGGGTATCTGAAAGAAAAATTTGAATACCTGATTGATAAATATGACGTAAAGCTTCTATATAATCCCGAGTACTCTACCAAGAATACACTGACCACCATTTACCGCGCAAGAGAGGTCCTGCGGGGCAGAAATATGTATGTTCTCTCTTCCGATAACTGGATGCGGCACAATATGTATCATGCCTATGAGGGCGGCGCCTGGTACTCTTCCGCTTTTATGGAAGGGGAGACTTCAGAATGGTGCCTCGATTATAATAAGAAAGGCAGAATCGGAGGCGTCTCAGTTGGCGGAACCAATCAGTGGGTCATGTATGGCCCCTCCTACTTCTCAAAAGAATTTACTGCCAAATTTCTGCCTGTCCTTGAGGCCTATTATGAGCTTCCGGGGACGGAACAGTTCTATTGGGAAAATGTCTATATGGAAATGCTCTCCGGAGAAGCGGCCAAACGCCTTCCTGACCTTAAGGAAGCAGGCGAAGACATTGACATGTATGTGAACCGCAGACCGGAGGATGAGGTATACGAGTTTGAAAATCTGGAGGAACTCCGGAGATTTGATATCAAGTATCAGCGCCATTCTGACAACGAGGCTATGGAACTGGTCGCCCGGGTTTTCAAAGTGCCTGAGTCGGAAATAACGGAAATCAGATGCTTAAAATCAGGTATGACGAACAAATCATTTCTGTTTAAAGTGAAGGAACGCCACTATATCTGCAGAATTCCCGGTCCCGGTACAGAGCTTCTTATTAACAGAAGGCAGGAAAAGGCGGTATACGATGTGGTAGCCGGTCTCGGTATTACGGAAAAAATCATTTACTTTGACGGAGAGACCGGTTATAAGATCGCGGAGTATTATGACGGGGCCAATAATGCCGATCCCCGGAACTGGGAGCAGATGGAAAAATGCATGGCAATCGTTCGCCGCCTTCATCATTCCGGGCTCACTGTTGAGCACTCTTTTGATATGAGGGAGCGGATTGACTTTTATGAGGATCTTTGCAGGAGACATGGAGAAATCCCATTTGAGGATTACGGAAAAGTACGTGGCTGGATGACGGAACTGATGGACCGGCTGGACTCCATGGGACGCAGGAAAGTCCTTTCTCACCTCGATGACAACGGCGATAATTTCCTGATGCTGGAAGACGGCGGTGTCCGGCTGATCGACTGGGAATACGCCGGTATGTGCGATCCGCTGGTGGATGTGGCCATGTGCGCAATCTATTCCTATTATACAGATGAGGAGACTGAGCGGCTGATCCGGATTTATCTGGAACGTGAACCGTCACTGGATGAGCGTTATTCGGTTTACGCCCATATGGCCCTCGGCGGATTTTTATGGAGCCTCTGGGCTGTGTACAAGGCAGCGCTTGGAGAAGAGTTCGGCGAATATACGATCATTATGTACCGGTACGCAAAGCATTTTTATAAAAAATGCAGGGAAATTGGATGAGTTTTGGAAATTTGTCCACAAATCGTAATAATTTTTTTATGCATTATAAGGTCTCCTGTGTTATAATGAATTCATATGTGATGTCGTATCTTGTAAGAATAGGAGGAGATTAGGATGAGATGTGGGAAAACAATGACTGCGTTACTCCTGGCCGGACTCGTGGGAAGTTCCGTTTTCATGTCGACGGACACTGCCTGGGCAGCAGCAGGATGGAAGCAGGAAGGCTCACAATGGAAATATATCGACACAGATGGGTCTGAACATAAAGGTTGGGCAAAAAGTACTGATGGTACTTATTATTATATGGATCTCTCAACCGGTTACATGGTAACGGGATGGAAGCAGATTAATAATAACTGGTATTATTTCCGTTCAAACGGGGCTATGGCGACGAAATGGGTGGAGGATGGCGGGAAGTATTACTACCTGATGGACGACACCGGCGTTCTCGTTAAAGGCTGGCTGAGAATCGGCGATGATTACTACTATATGAAGGGCGACGGCGCCATGTCCACCGGATGGCGTGAGATGGATGGCGGCTGGTTCTATTTTAAGGAAAACGGGAAGTGTACCCTTGGATGGGGACAGATCGGCAGCGACTGGTTCTATTTCGGGCCCGATGGCAAGATGCTGACCGGATGGCAGCAGATCGGCGGAGACTATTACTACCTGAACTCAGACAGCAAGAGCGTTCTCGGCAAGATGATGACAGGCTGGCTCAGCGACGGCACGAATAAGTACTATATGGACACATCAAGCGGTAAGATGGCTCACGGCTGGAAGGAACTTGACGGTGCCTGGTACTACTTTAATGATGCAGGCCACATGATGACGGGATGGATCCAGCTTTCCGGTGTCTACTATTACCTTGATCCTTCTACCGGTAAGATGGCGGCTAATACGACTTTAACCATTGACGGAGTCAGCTATACATTTGCCTCCAACGGCGCTTACCAGAACAGCAATTCCAGCGCTCCCAGCACAGGCGGCAATATATCAGCACCGGGCAGCGGAACAAATAATACCAATGCTCCCGGTACCAGCAACAATAACACCAATACTTCCGGAGGCCCCGGCGGATCATCCACGGGGAACGGCAGTTTAAGCAGTGCGCCAGGCAGCAGCGATAATACACCAGGCGGCAGCAGCTCACCGGGGGGCAGCAATGCTCCCGGAGGTTCTTCCTCCAACAACGGTGTTTACCAGCTGGCACCGGGACTGACTAACGGACCGGGCTGATGCCGGCGTGTCCGTTCGGCTCATAGCTTATGGCTCATGGCCGGTGGAAATTAAATACAGATTTTGTGTGGGTATCTGCACTTCGGCGCGGATACCCATTGTAGTTTTAACGGAACAACTGACTGCAAGGATGAGGAGGCTGACACTTTGAAACACAGAAGACTTACTGGAAGAATTACGGCGGCAGCGCTCAGCGCCGTCATGGGCTGTTCAGGAGCATTCCTGTACTCCGCCCCGCCCGCTTATGCCGCGGGCTATGAACGGGTAAACGGGTATTATCAGATGCTGGATGGAACCGTGATCGACGGCGTCGTAGCAAGAGGAATCGACGTATCCCGATGGCAGGGCAATATCGACTGGAATGCCGTGGCCGCTGACGATGTGGAATTCGTCATGCTGGGAACCCGGTCGAAAGGGGCGGTTGACCCCTATTTTCATAAAAACGTGAAGGAGGCCTCCGATGCCGGAGTACGGGTCGGCGCCTACATATATTCGCTGGCCACCACACCACAGATGGCTGTGGAGGAGGCGGATTTCGTCCTCGATCTGGTGAAGGATTATCCAATTTCATTTCCGATCGCATTTGACGCGGAGGACAGTTCCACACTGGGATCGCTGCCGCCGGCACAGGTGACGGAGATCATCAACGCGTTCTGCGAACGTGTGGAGGCAGCCGGCTATTATCCCATGGTCTATGCCAACGACTACTGGCTGGCCAATAAGATTGATATGTCGAACATGCACTATGATGTATGGGTGGCCCGTTATGAGGTAAAACACAATTTTTCTGACCCGATCATGTGGCAGGCCACCAGTACCGGCTCCATCGACGGAATTGCCGGAAATGTTGATATTAATTTCCTTTATAAAGACCTGACTCCCTATCTTCCAGGTAATCTCTGGAGAACCATAGGGGATAAGACGTATTATTACCAGAATTATCAGATGCAGAAGGACGCCTGGATCAATGACGGAACCGGCTGGTTCTATATGAACGGGGACGGACTTGCCTCTGTCGGATGGCTGGAAAAGCTGGGCTTACATTACTACCTTGACGAAACCACCGGACGCATGGTTACCGGGTGGAAACAGCTTTCTAATAGCTGGTATTTCTTTAATTCAAGCGGTGCAATGAGCACTGGATGGCTGGATGACAATGGTTCCCGGTATTTCCTGAACGCCGACGGTACCATGAAGACGGGATGGCTTCAGCAGATGAATCAGTATTACTATCTCGATGAGAATTCCGGAAAGATGGCGACCGGATGGAAACAGCTGTCCGGAAAATGGTATTTCCTTCAGGATACTGGAATCATGGCGACCGGATGGCTGGATCAAAATGGAACGAAGTATTTCTTAAACAACGACGGATCCATGGTAACCGGCTGGCATACGGAGGGCGACAAAAAGTACTTCTTAACAGACAGCGGCGCGGCTGCGGTCGGATGGCTTCAGTTAGACGGTACATGGTACTACTTCAACCAGGGCGGCGATATGGCGCGCGGCTGGATCAATCCGGATGGAAACTGGTATTATCTGAATCAGGACGGAAAGATGCAGACCGGATGGCTGGATGACGGCGGCGCAAAGTACTACTTAAGCACTTCTTCCGGAAAGATGACAGTTGGATGGCGTGAAGTTGACGGCGCGTGGTACTATTTCAACGGCAGCGGTGCCATGGTGACGGGACTTACAGAGATCAACGGACAGCTTTATTACTTAAATCCTTCCGACGGCAGGATGGCGGTTTCTACCACCCTTGATTTTGACGGCGTCGATTATACGGTCGATGCAAATGGTGTCTGCACGAAGGTAGAAGAACCGGCGGACGGCACACAGGATGGACAAAATGGAGCCGAAGGAAACGGTCAGAGCGGACAGAGCAGCCAAAATGAACCGGCAGTAAATGGACAAAATACAGGCAGCGCCACGCAGGAATCTCCTGCGGACAGCGGCCAGACAGATTCTAAGAAAGAGATTGGACCCGGAATCAAATAGCAGCATAGATTCTAAAACAGCTTCGGCCGTAATAAAACCGCCTCCTGTCAGACAGGGGGCGGTTTTTATATTACAGCCGGGGTGTTATTGTTATTGAAACCTTCTCAGGCGATTTTATTTCTTATACTTCAAAAATCAAATCTCCATAGCTTGGCATCGGCCATAATTCCTTATCAACCATCATTTCAAGCTTATCGGCCGGAGCGCGGAGCGCTTCCATGGCCGGGACTACCGTATCGTGGTAGGCATTGGCCTGTTCCTTATTGTTCTCAATGGTTCCGCATTTCTCGGTTGCATCGATCAGCGCTGCCAGCGCCACCTTCATGTCGGAAAGATAGGCGGAGGTCTCTGTCAGCAGTTCGGCCTGTACGCTTACGTCTGCATCCGGGCAAGCAGTCTGCACTTTGCTTAAGGAATCAGCCAGCATCGTCGCGTATTTGACGGCTGCCGGGATGATCTGCTTGCCGGCCATATCAATCATGGTTCTGGCCTCGATGTTGATTGCCTTGCTGTATGCCTCGTATTCGATTTCAACACGGGATTCCAGTTCGGCTTTCGTAAATACGTTAAACTCTTCGAACATCCTGACAGATGCTTCCGTAGTGAGGGCCGGGATCGCTTCTACCATGGATTTGATGTTCGGAAGGCCTCTCTTCTCGGCTTCTTCCACCCATGCGTCCGAATAGCCGTTTCCATTAAAGATAATCCTTCTATGGGCCGCCAGCTGTTCTTTGATCATGTCATGTACCGCGGTATCGAAATCCTCCGCCTTTTCCAGTATGTCAGCCGCTTCCTTAAATGCTTCCGCCGCAATGGTATTTAATACCACGTTCGGCGAGGAAATGGAATCGGAGGAGCCTACCATACGGAACTCGAACTTATTGCCGGTAAAGGCAAACGGTGATGTCCTGTTTCTGTCAGTGGCATCCTTAAAGAGATCCGGGAGCGTTCTGACGCCGGTCTTTAATGTGCCGCCCACCTTGGAATGAGTGGCCTCTCCGGTGCTGCAAAGCTGATCCACCACGTCCTCCAGCTGCTCGCCGATGAACACGGAAATAATCGCGGGCGGCGCCTCGTTGGCCCCCAGTCTATGGTCATTTCCCACGTCTGCCGCGGATTCGCGAAGCAGATCGGCGTGGCGGTCAACCGCCTTTAGGATACAGGAGAGCACCAGAAGGAACTGAATGTTCTCGTGGGGAGTCTCGCCTGGATTTAACAGGTTGATTCCATCCTCCGTAGTCAGGGACCAGTTGTTATGTTTACCGGAACCGTTGACTCCGGCAAAGGGCTTCTCATGAAGCAGACAGTTTAACCCGTGACGGCCGGCTACCTTCTTTAAGGTCTCCATGACCATCTGGTTGTGGTCTACGGCCACGTTGACCTGCTCGTAAATCGGTGCCAGTTCGTGCTGGGCCGGCGCCACCTCGTTATGCTGGGTCTTGGCCGGGACGCCTAAGCGCCAGAGCTCTTCGTTGACTTCCTTCATATATGCTGCAACGCGTTCCCGGATAGCGCCGAAGTAGTGGTCTTCCAGCTCCTGTCCCTTGGGAGGCATGGCGCCGAATAAGGTGCGCCCCGCGTAAATTAAGTCTTTTCTCTGTAAATATTTTTCACGGTCAACCAGGAAATACTCCTGCTCCGCCCCTACGGACGGGATCACCCGTTTGGAAGTGGTATTGCCGAATAATCGTAAGATTCTCAGCGCCTGCTCGTCAACGGCCTCCATGGATTTTAAAAGAGGAGTCTTCTTATCCAGGGCTTCTCCGGTATAGGAGCAGAATGCGGTTGGAATGCAAAGAGTAACGCCGATGGCGTCTTCTCTTAAGAATGCCGGTGAGGTACAATCCCATGCGGTATAGCCTCTCGCCTCGAAGGTTGCTCTCAATCCGCCTGACGGGAAGGAGGAAGCATCCGGCTCGCCTTTGATCAGTTCTTTTCCGGAGAACTCCATGATGACTTTTCCCTCGGAGGTCGGTGCTGAAATAAAGGAATCATGCTTTTCAGCCGTGATGCCGGTTAACGGCTGGAACCAGTGGGTATAGTGGGTTGCGCCTCTCTCAATTGCCCAGTCCTTCATCGCATGTGCAACGACATCAGCAATGGACGGGTCCAGTTCCGCTCCGTCTTCGATCGTTTTCTTTAATTTCTTGAAAACGGATTTCGGCAAACGCTCTCTCATGACAGTTTCGTTAAATACGTTTTTACCAAAGATCTCGGCAACATTTACTACTTCGCTCATAAATTTTCCATCCTCTCGCGCAATTATCTATGATACCAGAAATGGCGCCCTCCTGTTGTCAGGAGAACGCCATCGTTCCTTAATTAAAATAAACCATTTTTCTCAAAAATGCAAGTATTTTTTTTAATAATTACATTTCAGGAGACAGGAATATCAAACTTAAGCTCTTCCCACGGAACCGAATAATTCCATTTTCTCTTTTACGGTTGCCTTGATTGCTTCCGTACCTGGTGCGAGAAGTTTACGCGGGTCAAAGCCTTTGCCTTCTAAATCCTTGCCTGCTTCGATGTATTTACGGGTAGCGTCAGCGAAGGACAGCTGACACTCTGTGTTAACGTTGATCTTGGCTACGCCGAGGCTGATCGCCTTCTTGATCTGATCCTCCGGAATGCCTGTACCACCGTGAAGTACCAGCGGCATGTCGCCTACTTTATCTTTTACAGCAGCCAGAGTCTCAAAGCTTAATCCAGCCCAGTTCTCCGGGTATTTGCCATGGATGTTGCCGATACCGGCAGCCAGCATGGTTACGCCTAAGTCTGCAATCTGCTTGCACTCATTCGGATCCGCGCACTCGCCCATTCCGACTACGCCGTCTTCCTCACCGCCGATGGAGCCGACCTCTGCCTCTAAGGAGATGCCTTTCTCTGCACATACGGCTACGAGTTCTTTCGTCTTCTCTACGTTCTCTGCAATCGGATAGTGAGAGCCATCGAACATGATGGAGGAGAATCCTGCCTCGATACATTTATAGCAGCCTTCGTAGCTGCCGTGATCCAGATGTAAAGCTACCGGAACCGTGATGTTCAGTTCATCGATCATAGCCTTCACCATCGCTGATACTGTCTTGTAACCTGTCATGTATTTACCAGCACCCTCGGATACGCCAAGGATGACCGGGGATTTCAGTTCTTCTGCTGTCAGTAAGACCGCCTTGGTCCACTCAAGGTTGTTGATGTTGAACTGGCCAACAGCATACTTTCCGTCTCTTGCTTTTTCAAGCATTTCTTTTGCTGAAACTAACATATCACAAACCTCCAATTCGATTTATATTTATTTCATTTCTACATTATATACCATTTCTCGGAATTTGCAAAGATAAATATTTTTGAATTGTGATTTTTATAACAATCTTACATATTTTCTTACATATCTCCTTTTTCGACCATCATCTTTTCGATGAACCGGCGTGGATGCGTCTGAAAACACTGTCTTCCACGCGCACGATGCGAAATGGACTGGAGGCAGATTATACTGAAAGAATCCCGGCTACCGTGGCCTGCATCTGATCGGTATCGCACTGGACAGTATGGCGCACAGGGGCCGTGCGGATCTCCTCCACCGCCTGTGGAATCACCGTGCCTGAGAGCTCTGCCAGGCGGTCCACAATGGCAAATTCATCTTCTTCTGGACGAACACCGTCGATGGCTTCCAGAACACTTCCTGAGAACTTATACGGACTGGCTGTGGAGGCGATAACAGTCTTTGCCGCATCCTTTGTCTCTTCTTTATAGCGGTTGTATACAGACGCTGCAACGCCTGTGTGGGTATCGATTAAGTATCCGGTATCTTTAAAGATCTTTTGAATCGTGGCGCGGTTCTCTTCTTCTGATGCGAAACCACCGCGGAAATCCTTCATGAACTCACGCATCTCATCTGTGACTGTGTAGCTTCCCTTCTCATTCAGTTCCTTCATCAGAGCCGCATTGGCTGCCGCATCGCTGCCGGCGCTTAAATAGATCAGGCGCTCTAAGTTACTGGAGATGAGGATATCCATGGATGGGGAGGTGGTCAGTATAAAATCGCGGTTCCTGTCGTATGTACCCGTGCGGAAAAAGTCATACAGGACCTTATTCTCATTGGAAGCACAGATCAGAGTCTTCACCGGAACGCCCATCTGCTTCGCTATATAAGCTGCAAGAATATTGCCGAAGTTGCCGGTAGGCACCGTCACATTGATCGGTTCTCCTGCTTCAATCTCCCCCGCCTCCAGAAGCTTTGCATAGGCGTACACATAGTATACCACCTGAGGTACAAGGCGGCCAATATTGATGGAATTGGCGGAGGACAGCTGGCAGCCCTTTTCAGCGAGAGCTTCTGCAAATGCCTTATCACCGAATATTTTTTTCACGCCGGTCTGGGCATCGTCAAAATTGCCGTGGATAGCCACCACATGAGTGTTATCCCCCTTCTGAGTCACCATCTGGAGCTCCTGAATGCGGCTTACGCCGTCTTTGGGATAGAAGACGATAATAGCTGTGCCTTCGACATCTGCAAAGCCTGCCATGGCCGCCTTACCGGTATCACCGGAGGTCGCAGTCAAAACTACAATCTTGTTCTTTACCTGATTTTTCTTTGCTGCGGTCGTCATGAAATGCGGCAGAATAGAAAGAGCCATATCTTTAAATGCAATGGTACTTCCATGATACAGTTCCAGGTAATACGCACCGGACACTTTCGCTAATGGCGCGATCTCCTCAGTGTCAAATTTGCTGTCATACGCCCGGGCGATACAGTTCTTCAGTTCTTCTTCCGTATAATCGGTGAGGAACAGCTTCATTACCTCATAGGCGGTCTCCTGATACGTCATGCCCGCAAGCTCTTCCATCGTTTTGTCGAGTTTCGGGATAAAGGTCGGCATAAACAGGCCGCCGTCGTCGGCCAGCCCCTTTAAGATTGCCTGGGAGGCCGTCACACCGGTCTCGCCGCCGCGGGTGCTTTGATAGGATAATTCCATGATATGTCTTTCCTTTCTTGCTCTTACAGATTGTCATTCAGCCGTATTTTCAAGCTTTTACTCTAAAACCTTGCCAGAATTGTAGCACACTTTGTTGGAAGGTGCAACCAGAAACAGCAAAAAAGTTTTCACAGTACGGACATATGTATCTAGTTTAAAGACAGCACATTCCAATTTATTTTTGTTCCGCAATGTGGTATGCTATGAATAGTCTGCATAGAAAGGATACCATTCGGTCATGAGATACGAACATATCATACAGGGAACTTTTATAAACCGGCCCAACCGCTTTATCGCCCACGCGGCGATCCGGAGAAATGAGGGCGCTGAGGAAGAAATTGTGGTCTGCCACGTCAAAAACACGGGCCGCTGCAGGGAACTGCTCCTGCCGGGTGCTGCGGTGATTCTTCAGTTTCATCCGGAAGCTGCGGCGTCAGGCAGGAAGACGGAATATTCGCTTATTGGTGTTTGGAAGGAGCAGCATGGTGAATTTCTGCTTATCAACATGGACTCCCAGGCTCCGAACCAGGTGGCGGCGGAATGGCTTCATTCAATGGAACAGGCGCCCACACTGCCGGTTTCCGGTTTTGACGGGAAGAAACTTCCTTCGTCTCTTACACTGGCCGATATCCGCAGGGAAGTTACCTATGGACAGTCCCGGTTTGATCTGGCTTTTCATCTGGTTTTCGGCTCATCCGCCTCTGCGTCCCAGGAACAGAGAAAGCCGGCTTTTATGGAAGTTAAGGGCGTAACCTTAGAGGAGAACGGCATCGCCATGTTCCCCGACGCTCCGACCGAGCGGGGCATCAAGCACATTCTGGAGCTGGCAGAAGCGGTAAAGGCAGGGTATGAGGCCTATATTCTGTTTGTAATCCAGATGAAGGGCATCCGGGAATTCACGCCCAACAAAAAAACGCATCCCCAGTTCGGAGATGCGCTGCGCCAGGCACACGAGTCCGGCGTTCATGTTCTCGCCTATGATTGTATGGTAACTGTGGATTCATTGGCAATCGACCAGCCTGTGCCGGTATTTCCCGCCACATTTTGAACCCATAGATCATTCAGGATGACTCTGCTGCTGGATTCTCTTTTGTTTCAATCCACGCTCGATAATTTCACAGAGTGCGACTACATCATATAGATGCGCGGCTTGACTTCATGTCAGTGGGGGATACCGATCTCTCTCCGCCCGCCACTGCCGTTAAACTTGTTTTTGGCGTTTCATCCCTCCACCTATAGAGGTAGGGGAATTCTCGCTTGTTTTGTTAAAATTTCCTTCCACCGCCTCCGAAGCTGCGGCCTCCGGAGGAATGGGTCGTACTGCGGCCGGAAGAGGAACCGCCGCCACCGCCGGTATGACCGCCGGTATTACTTTTCGGAATCACGATATGGGTAACGGTCTTATTGACCAGATGATCCGTATTGGCAGAAAAGCAGAAACGGCAGTCTGCCCGATAGGCTTTTAAGTAATTACCGGCCTGCCTCCGCTCCTTCTTCATCGCGTAGCGGTTCATGACGCCGATGCATGGTCCAGCCGCCGTAAACAGCGCCACTGCCAGGGCAACCAGGGCTTCTAACCAGGTTATGCTGCGGTAAATGCTGACCTTTCCGGTGTCACGGTCGTAATTATACTGACCGCCCGGTATCCCGGCTGCGTAATATTGACGGACCCCATCCAGAAACGCTTCCGCACTGGCCGCGTAATCCCCGTTCGATGCGCCTTCATAGGCATTGTCTAAAATCTCATTCCACCGTTTATCGGTCAGAAACCGGTTCATCGTCCCTACCGGCGCAATATACAGTTCCCGGTTATCCATATCAATCAGGAATATCACACCGCTGTAGTCTTTCCCTGTTCCAAAGCCTCCATTGATGTAAAAATCTTCACAGTATGTTTCGGCTGATTTTCCCTCTGCGTCGTCCGTGGTGGCTATTACCACGTCCATATTCATCTCTTTCCGCATGGAAGCAATTTCTTCTTCCATGGAACTCTTCTCCGTTTCCCCAAACAGTCCTGCTTCATCGAAAACCCTCTTCTCTCCGGCCGCCAGATCAGATTTCCCGGAGGCATAAGCCGTAAATCCGCTGCCGGCACCGGCCAGAAAAACAGCCATGACAGCTAACAGCAGAAGCCGAAGCACCAGACTATCCTTTGTTATGTATGCGGATATCCTGTTTCTTTGTCGTCTTGTCATATCAGATACCCCATCAGAAGCATAAATATCAGGACCGGGAAGAATATCTCAGCAAACAGAATCAACAATTTTCTCCTGTCGACCGGAAGTTTTCCACAGACTTTTCCCGTTTGTCCATTGACGGTAAAATAGTACATCTCGTTTTTGGCCTGGTCGTGATAGGTAAGCGTCCAGACGGGAAGAAGGGCATATTCCCATCTCTCATCTCTCAGCATTGCATCCGACCGGCGCACGCTGACCCGGTCATACGTTCCAACGCTTTCTTTTAAGGAGTCGAGAGCAAACTGGCGCACCTCGCTGCAGACATCGGCAGAAAAATCCTGTTCTTCCATATCGCGCCGTTCCGCCACGAAGCCTGACAGATAACCGGGCGTAAAGGGTTCCAGCTGCTTCATGTCATAGGGAAGAACTCCTTCCACCAGCTCCCGGTTCGCCTTTTTTAAAGCATTGCGGGTAACGTGGCTCACCTCCATGTCGCCTTCGCGGAGAATATCGTACGTCTGGGTCTCCGTATACTGATACCGCCCGCTCACCCAGACCCGCAGCCGGTCGGCACGGGCCTCCAGTTCGCCTTCCACCCGGCAGCTGTACATCAGATAGGGAAAATACACGCCGGACATCTTCTGGATCTGCTCTTCCGAATAAAAGGCGCGGGGGACGTATCTCTTTTTCTTCATCCACTGGGAAAATATGGAGACTGCCTTTTCCCGGTCCAGCTGAAAGGGGATGACGTAATCCGGATTATACTCTCCCGACAGCTTTCCGGAGAGGATTACCGGATTATGGCAGTAATAGCATATGTCAGCCGCAGTGGTCTCATCCGTTACGATCTCCGCGCCACAGCTGGGACACGTATAAAGGACGGAGGTCCCCTCTCTGCTCTGCTCCCCGGTGTTCTCCTCTCCAGCCGCTTCATCGAACGAAAAGCCGGCCTGGTCAGCCGATTCTTCGGGGCTCAGCCGTTCCAGTTCATCCTGCGTAAACTCGGAAAGACAGTATTCACATGCATATTTCTGTTTCTCAGGATCGAACTGCAGACCACCGCCGCAGTTTGGACACTTATATGTTATGGTTGCACTCATGGTCTTGGTTTTCCACACTCCGAACAGAATTTTCCACTGTTGACAGTTCCGCATTCACAGGTCCACGGTCCGGCCGGCCGGGGAGTTCCGCACTCCGGACAGAATTTTCCCGTGTTGACAGCTCCGCATTGGCAGGTCCAGGAGGTGCCTGTCTGGGCGGCGGCCATCTGTGGGGTTCCGGTCATCTGTTGGTTCCCGGCCATCTGTGGAGCTCCGGTCATCTGTTGGTTCCCAGCCATCTGGTTCATCTGCATCTGCTGTAAATTCGCCTGAGAGGCTGCACCCATAAAGCCGCCTCCCGCATTCATGCCAACGCCCATTCCCATAAAAGCGGCCATGGAGCCGTTACGATTGCTTCCGGCGGCCTCCATTCCTCTGGCAACCGCTCCCTGAACGTAGCCTTCCCGCACGCCGGGGTCGCTTAACATGGCGCCCTGGTTTCTCATATTGATCAGCTTCTTGGATTCTTCATCATAAGAGATACTGGCAATTCCCACAGACTGAATCTCCATCCCCCGGCTGGCCTTCCACTGACTGTCCAGAGTGTCAGCCATATAGCTGCCCAGTTCTCTGCCCTTGGATGCTACATAGGAGATGCGGATCCCGTCAGCCGACATCTGGTTGATGGAGGACTGCAGCGCCTCCAGAAATTCCGATAAATACTGTTCATTGATATCTGTGACTTCGACTCTTGTCTTGTTTTTCGGAATCGCCTCGTTGTAAAACAACAGCGGATCTGTCACCTTAATAGAGTACGTACCGTGAGCACGCAGGAACAGCTCCGCGTTATAAAACTGATCGAAATAATTAATGGGATTCGGAGTTCCAAACTTGATTCCCTTGATCTCCTGCAGATTGATAAAGTAGACCTTCTGGGAGGTAGGCGTCTCACCGCCGTAACGAACACGGTCAAAGGACTCTTTAAGCGCCTCCCCAAACTGTCCGTTAAACAGGGATGGCAGGGAAGAATTCCTGACCGTATAATACCCTTCTTCCGCCGTGTAATCGATCACCTTGCCGCCATCTACCAGAATCATAAACTGGTTGGGGTACACGTGGATGACAGAACCGTCGGATATTGTATACTCCGTTCCCTTCGTATTGGATCCCCTGCGGATTTTCACACCGCTGGTAAAAACTGTCTGATCTCCCATATTGCCTGACTCAATGACCTCAAGCCACTGGTCAGCCAGTGAACCGCTGATCGCGGTCGTAACCGCTTTGATAATTCCCATGCTGCTGCCTCCTGTCACGTTAAATAATAAATATCCCGATATAAAGCTATTATACCATACCGGGATTCCATCTATCTACAAAATTTACGGGATACTGTTTAAAAATCTTTCATCTGCTTCCGGTACTGTTCGATCAGCTGCTTAAATTCCCGGTTATCCTGAACAAAGCTGCATTTCTCACTGTTCTCAAGCTCATATAAAATCGGCGGAATTATCTGCTTTGTATAAGTTTCCGGTGCCCCATAAACCGGGATATGGCAAAACAGCGGGGAGTGATTCACCTCCCACGGCCCTTCGGCGGCCTTCAGTAACTCCTTGATCAGCCGGAGGCTCTGCTCCGTGTCTTCCTGATCGAGAGCGGCCTGTAGCGCAATTACCAGGCCGTTATAGTTCCACAGCCCCATCTGCTCCGCCACCACCTTCCAGCGCTCTCCTATGTCTGTGGCATCACCCGGACGGCCCTCTTTCACTGCGATTTCTGCCAGGCTTAAGAGGACACCCATAAGCTCATTCAGCCGCATCAGCAGCGTCCGCTCCATCAGACGGGCCGCCTCATCAAGCTTTTCCTGTCTGATGTATAGATTCGCCTGGATCTGGCGTTTGTCTGCGTGATTGTTTTCCGGAAGCAGATCCAGCATCCTCTGGGATTTATCATATTCCATCCGGACCATATATTTCGATGCCAGCATAAACCGGGCGCTGGTGGATACTTCCTCATCACCGCACTCTGCCGCGCGTTCATAGAGGGAAAGGATCTCATCCGCATACGCCTCCCGCTCCCCGGAGCACGAGCCCTTTATAAACCATGCGCCATCCAGGATCATTGCAGCCCTGTGAATCAGCGCGCCGCACGCGGGATACTCCTGCACCTTTTCCCGCACCAGCCGGATTCCCGCACTCATCCCGTCCGCCCGGACCGCCTCCGCCACCTCCGTGCAGAAACCGGCAATCTCCTGTTCCGTCAACTCTTCCTTGAAACAGAGCAGCGTGTTTAAATCCGTTTTCAAAAGACGGGCCAGCGCAGGCAGCACCGAAACATCAGGACAGGTGATTCCCTTTTCCCATTTGTTCACAGCCGGCGCCGACACCCCTAAGTACACAGCCACCTTCTCCTGGGTCAGACCCAGTTCTTTTCGTTTTTCACGTATTACCGTATTCATTGCCATCTGTCTTCCCTCCTGTTCTCCATGAAGAAGGGCCCTTCATGATTTTATTATAGCAGGACGCAGGCAGGTCTGCAATTGAGCATCTTTTAATTCATAGTTTATTTTTTTAACCAGAAGTTATATTTTTATTCTATAATTTTCACAGTTTTATCTGCAGACCTCTCTCATCATCGCAATCTCCCTCGCATACCCCGGAAGTTCATTCGGCGTTTCCAGGTAAAACGGCAGATCCTTAAAAGCCGGATGAGTCACCACCCGCTTCAGGGCTTCCTCACCGATATATCCTTCTCCGATCTTCGCATGGCGGTCCTTATGGGCTCCCAGCGGACTCATGCTGTCATTTAAATGAATGGCCTTCAGCTTTTCCAGGCCGATGATCCGGTCAAACGTTCCAATGACGCCGTCTAAATCATTCACAATGTCATAACCGCCATCCCACACATGGCACGTATCGAGGCAGACCCCCATACGTTCCCTGCACTCCACACGGTCCAGAATCTCTCTCAGTTCCTCGAACTCACGGCCTACCTCGCTTCCTTTTCCCGACATGGTTTCAAGAAGTACTGTGGTGCGCTGTTCCGGTTTCAGAATCTGGTTGAGCATATCCGCAATAAATGCGATTCCCGCCTCTGCCCCCTGTCCCACATGGCTTCCCGGATGGAAATTATAGCAGTTTCCTGGCGTATATTCCATACGCCTCAAATCGTCCGCCATCGTATCTCTCGCAAGCTCACGCAGATGTTCATCTGCTGAGCAGGCATTCAGGGTATACGGCGCATGGGCCAGAATCCGTTCGATTCCATTTTCCTTTGCAAATACCAGGAACCGTTCCACATCGTTTTCATCGATCGCTTTCGCCTTCGTTCCCCTCGGGTTCCTGGTAAAAAACTGAAACGTATTCGCATCAATCTTCACAGCCTCTTTCCCCATGGCAAGATAACCTTTTGAAGATGATAAATGACATCCAATTGTAAGCATATTTTTTCTCCTTTACTCTTTGATCACTGCAAACGTGAGGGTCTCCGGCCGGCGTACCACGGCTTCACCATAAAAATAAACGCGACTGTCGGACACAAAGTGCGCGTGTTCGCGGGCCGCGTTCATTATCATGGTGATCGGTAAGACAGCTCCATACTGCACAGTACCGCGCGAAGCGTACACGGCCGCCGCCTTACAGCTGGCTGCCTGCCGCAGGGACGCTTACCCCCACCTTTCTCTTTTCTTTTTGCTGTTTTACCGGTTTTTTCTTTACCGGATTGATGGCGCGTATGGCGATCAGCAGGAAGATCGCAGACAGCGCCAGCTGAATGACAATGCTGATAACCACCCAGTAATTCATAATAAAATTATCCGGATGCGGGCCAAACCAGCGGTTTAAACCTCCTGTCACCTGATTATCTCCGGCCTGGCCGTTGATCATCACATAAAAGGTTGCCACCGGATTGAATAGCAGCAGATATAAAAATCCGCCTGAATTGGCCTGCTCCGTCATGGAACCGACCGAGCTTATGTACGTATTGTTCATGTTCATGCGGGCGATGGAGAGCGCAAATACGTTAATCGCGTACGTTCCCGCCGCTATCAGTATCAGAATGCCGTAGGTCACCACCGTTGCTATGGTAGAACGCTTGAATATGGCCGAGAAACAGATTCCCATGCTTCCGGTAAGCAGCGCTACCGCCACATAGCACAGGAGAAGAAGGCAGACATCATAGAACGTGATGCCTCCGTATACAAAGGACACGGCCAGCAGCGGGAAACTGGATACGATCAGGATAAACATGGTCGAAAAGGACGCGCTCAGCTTTCCTAAAATAATGTCCGACGGCTTCATCGTCGTCGTCAGCATCAGATCCAGTGTCTGGCGCTCCCGTTCCCCACTGATACTTCCGGCTGTCAGCGCCGGCATGATGAACATCAGCATGACAAACTCTACCACACTCACAAATACATAGAGGTTCAGGAAGGAGGAGTATTGAATCTCCGCCGTAATCTTTACTCTCGCAACCACGGAATACATATTGAGCAGGGCCACCAGGGCAAGAATTCCGTTAAATACCATGATAATCAGCGCCAGCCGGAAGCTTCTGGAGCTGACGGTGGTCTCTCTTTTATATACCGGATTCATTTTCATGTACCAACACCGCCTTTTCTACATCGTGGTCAGTTATCTGCATAAATAAGGACTCCAGGCTTCCGGGCTCACGGGTAAAACCGTGCACCATCACTTCCGCATCCACCAGCTGCTGAAGCAGAACCGCCTCGTCCTCCTCATCCCCGACGAACTGGACCATGATATCGCCTTCCTTTACGGAAATGGTCTGTACGCAGGGCTGGCTCTTCAAAATCGTCAGCGCCTTCTCCTTGTTCCCCAGAATGGAGATGATCAGCGGATTCGAGGTATTGACCCGGCGCAGGATCGCCTCCATACTGCCGCTTAACACCATCTTCCCCTGGTCGATGATCCCGATGTCCGTACAGAGCTCGGAAAGCTCAGAGAGGACGTGGGAACTGATCAGAATCGTCTTTCCCTGCTCCCGCAGCTCTTTTAGGATCTCCTTAAATTCAAACCGGGTTCTCGGATCCAGACCGGAAGTCGGCTCATCCATGACGAGAAGGGCCGGATCGTGGATCAGCGCCCTCGCCAGACACAGTCTCTGCTTCATACCGCGGGATAAGCCGTCCACATAGAAATTCACCTTGTCATCCAGACCAACCTGTTCCAGAAGCGTCATATAACGCGTTCTCGCCTTCAGGCCATAGATTCCATAGCAGGAGGCGAAAAACTCCATATATTCACTGACCTTTAAATTGTCGTATACGCCAAAGAAATCCGGCACATACCCGATCTTAAGCTTCAGCTGGGACAGGCCTCCCGTAACATTCACTCCATTGATCAGTACCTGCCCCTCGTCCGCCTCCAGCAGTCCGGTCATAATCTTGATGGTCGTTGTCTTTCCGGCTCCGTTGGGTCCAACGAAGCCGTAGAGCGCCCCGTCGCCGATATCCATGTCCAGACCATCCAGCGCGTAAAATTTTCCAAATGTTTTTTTTAAGTTTCTGATCTCCAGCATCATTTATCCTTTCCCATAACGGTCAGCATCGGCAGTGTCACCCAGCTGTAATCCGTATTGTTGTCAAAGATATATTTGATTGTCATCGTATTCCCAGGAGACAGATAAGGCTCCAGTTCATCCGCAGTATAAACGTCTTTTCCGGAATCCATCAGATCGTAAATTCCCGTATCATGATTATAGAAGTAGATGCTTCCGCTGAACAGGGACAATCCGTTGTTCTTCTCACCTTCCAGGAATTCGTCCGAAATCTTTTCAAATGTCAGACTCTCCACCTCGATATCATTCCCCAGGGAGTACTCTAAAACCGTCGGATCCATGCCGTAGACGGAATTGCTGGGGGCGTAATACTGGCCGCTCACCACGTGGGGCGCCTTCATCAGCGCCGAACGGTAGGTATAGCCGTTCTTCTTCGTACTGATATCCAGGGCCGAGGTAAACATGGTCATACCGTAGGTCTCAAAGTCCCCCTTTGCCAGAAACTTGCTGTCAGACTGTTCCCTGCCAAACGCTACGATCCGCGCCTCTGGACTGTAGACAGAGGCATACGTATCGAGGTAAAAGCTCAGAATCTTGGAACGGGAAAGCGCCAGCATATAGTTCTCATCCTCGATATCCGGCTTCTCATACTGATATCCGCCCGTTACCCGCTCTGCGATTAAGTAAGAGCTGTTTAACGGATAATTGATGATCTTCAGACCGTCCAGCGACACTGTCTCTCCCGGTCCCAGTTCATCGATCACTACCATCTGTCCATACATCATTACACCGACTTTTTCCACCGGGAACGTGTAACGATTCGTCACCGTACCGCTTATCCGGCCGTCAAACAGTGTGACATTCCCCGTCAGTCCCTGATGCTCCGTGTTAGGACTCTTCTTCACAAGGGAGAAGTACTTGGGAGTGAAGGCAACCACACCCTGCGCGGAAATCTTCGTCTCCTGGAGGCCGTGTTCCACCCTCACCTTGCTCTCCTCGGTGCCTGTGAACTTCGGTACCGGCGTCATATCGTAATAATAGCTTCTGGTAATCGGAAGCAGGTCATAGCCGGGATCCAGGGAAACTGCGTACGGTTTATTATACGGAGTCCTTATGTTGATGTACGTATACTCATCAATGGACTTTTCCGAGGTATCCAGGATCGTGGCATAGGTAAAGAATGTATTTTTAAACCGGGTTCCGACTCCCATAAGATAGATGACAGCCGCAAAGGCAAGAGAAAGAACGACCACTCCTGTCCGGTAAAATCTTCTCCGCTCCTGCTTCTTTAACAGCAGATAAAGCCCCGGGCCCACCAGAATGATATACCCGAGAATCACGATCACATACAGAGGCATGTTCGGCAGCTTATCTACGTTTCCTGTGTTTAAAATACTCTGAACCGACCAGTATTTGCTGGAATTGCCGTAATAGAGATAGGACGATAAGTTATTCAGCTTATCTTCACCCAGAAGGGCGGTCAGAAGTTTATCCACGTAGGAGCGCTGTGTCTCACAGAAGTCCGCGATGTCCACGAAGTCATAAGCTGCAACTCCCACCAGCCCCTTTCCTTTCGGAGTCGATGTGAGAACCGGAAACTCGTCGTTGGCCAGCACTTCGGTACCGCCCTTTAACGAGATGTCTGCACAGGTCAGATTGATAAAGGAATCTCCAGGGCCGTCGGTGGCGTATTCCACGCCCATATCCACGGAGCGCACCTCCGGTGCCGGAAATGCCGTCTCCACGATCTCCTCACGAAACGCTGCCAGGGTATCATTCGCGCGGCCTCCGGTTCCGATTAACAGAGTTCCTCCTCCCCTGACCCATTCCCAGACAGCCCCTGTCTGGCTGTCTGAAAGCTTTCTCGTATCGTAGTCCGTGATCAGAAGCACATCCAGAAGGTCCAGCCCCGCCGCCTTATCCGGCATGGTATCCGCCGTCATATGAAATGTCTTTGTCCTGACTGAACTGTAATTGACCCCCACGCCGTTTAAATAGTTCAGACGGTCCGGGGAATCAGAAAGAATGCCCACATACAGTTCTGCAACTTCGCGGCTCACATTGATTCTCAGCCGCTTGCGCACAAGCTCCGTGCCATTCCCATCGAACAGCTTTACATACAGAATCTCGCCTCTGCCCGCGGGAATATCCAGGGATTTCTCCAGCTTCTCCTCAGCGCCTAAGGATACCGGATAATCGTAGTCATAAATATCATAGTCGGACTCCATCGCCTGGATTCGAATCGTTCCTTCAAACGCCTTCTGTTCCTGATTGGCCAGAGAGATGCGAACCGGCACATAGCGGCCGCTCTTGGCCGCTCCGTCATATCCGTAAGCCACATCCATCACGACCGGCGACGACGCCAGATAGATATCGGACTCCGTATTTAAGTTATTGGCCGGCTCCGTCATCGTTTGCACAGCATAGGCCGTTACACAGGAGGCAGGCAGTAGAACACTGCCTGCCATACTCAGTATCACTGCCCATACAAGGGTATTTTTTCTGAATCTCATCCTTTTGTCATCCTATCTTTCCAAAGTTTTCCTTGTTAACGTCAAAATTCACTTTCAGTTTCACCGTAAATACCGTACCGGACAAATCGCTGGTCACAGTGATTGTACCGCCGTGCATATCCACGATATTCTTTGAAATGGCCAGGCCCAGTCCGGTCCCTCCCGTATTGGTGGAACGGGACTGTTCCACACGGTAAAACTTGTTAAAGATAAGCGGCAGTTCATCCGCAGGGATTACATAGCCGTAGTTGATAACAGAAACTGTGACAATCTCATCATCCGCATGCAGCTTTACCATGATCCTTTTTCCATCCGCACCGTATTTGATGGCATTGTTGATCAGATTGTCGAAAAGCCGGGCCAGAAGATTCCCGTCCGCGGTAATCACCTTGGCGGGAACGTTGCTCTGCAGTTCATACGATAAGTTTTTGTCTACAAAGCTGGGATAAAACTCTTCCAGCAGCTGGCTGAGCAGTTTTACCACATCCACCTGGGCCACATGCATGGTTAGCTTTCCGTAATTCATCTTTGTAAAACCAAATAAGTCCTCGATCAGTTTTTCCAGACGCTTCGTCTTCACATAGGCAATATTTATGTACTTTTTCTGCAGCTCCGGATCCAGCTTCACATCTCCGGAGAGCAGCTCTAAGTAACCGATAATAGAGGTAAGCGGTGTCCGCAGGTCATGTGCCACATTGGTAATCAGTTCATTCTTGGTCCGCTCCGACTCTCTCTCCTTATCCATCAGTTCCTTTAATTCTTCTACCATCTTATTCAAATTGGCGGCCATGGAAGAAAACTCGTCGTCTCCCTCCACCTCCACGGTGACATTCAAATCCCCTTCGGAAATGTTCTGCATGGCGTCGGAAATCTTTGTGATATAGCGGAGCGACTTTTCCTGAAGAATCATAAATGTGACGGTAAAGACAAGGATGCCAAACAGCACATACATCAGAATAACCACCACATCAAAGGTTACGAGAATCGATATAAAGAAATTATCGATTCCCGCATTATCCATATAGGTGGCGATCAGGGATACGTTGGTTACTAGGAAGATCTCGATTAAGACGGTAACGACAGCGCTGTAAAAAATATTTGTTATCACGCGGGTGCGGAAGCGCCGGTTCATGTCATTTTTCAATTTTATATCCTACCCCCCACACTGTGGTGATAATCTTGTTCTGCCTCGTGTCTTCCTTCATCTTGCCCCGCAGACGCCTGATATGTACCATGACCGTATTGTTGGCCTCATATACCTTTTCGTTCCACACCTTCTCGAATATCTCATCCGTGCTGAACACGCGGCCCGGATTGGACGCCAGAAGATAGAGGATATCGAATTCGATGGGCGTCAGCTTGATCTCTTCCCCGTAAACGGTCACTTTATGGTTGTCTTTGTTGATAATCAGTCCGCGGATGGTAATCTCGTTGCCCGCCTTCTCATTCACTGCACTGTTGGGATTCAGCTGTGTGTAGCGGCGTAGCTGGGACTTCACACGGGCCGTCAGCTCCAGCGGGTTAAACGGTTTGGTCACATAATCGTCGGCTCCCGTTCCCAGTCCCATGATCTTGTCTAAGTCGGTGGACTTGGCGCTCAGCATGATAATCGGAATGTTGTTCGTCTCTCTGATCTTTCTGCACATCTCCATCCCATCCATGCCCGGCATCATGATATCGAGCAGCACCAGATGAATCTCGTTTTTATCCAGAATATCCAATCCGTCCATGGCGTTATTGGCCTTAAATACTTTATATCCGTCGCTGACCAGGTAGATCTCTACCAGCTCAGCAATCTCTTTTTCATCATCTACCACCAGAATGTTCGTAGTTTCTGACATGAAAAATACCTCCCTTGTGTTATTTCAGCTTTAGTCTGTTTCCATTCTACCACAAGAAAGGGTTCTTTGCTTTACTATTTTCTTACAAAATTACCATGATATTTCCTACTCCGTTATTTCTTCTCCCCTCTTTTTCACTGCCATAAACCGTATTGCAAACACGGTCAGGACAATTGTCAAAATAATTAATCCGGCCATGGCAAGGGGCAGTCCCAGGCCGGATCTTCCTGTCTTCGGAAGACTTTCCAGCGTTTTACTGTCTGCAGGCGGGATCAGTTCCGGCGCCGCCTTTGGTTCTAACTTCGGATTCGTCTCGTCCGGACTGCTTAAGTTAATCCAGAAGTCCCTGTGGCCGAAATAGTAACCCGAGTGCCCCCAGAGATCTCCGCCGGGATCACGATACGTCCGGTCGATAGATATCTCACTCTCCAGTGATTCCAGTTTTCCATAAGAAATATCCGAGCCGGGATATTCCCACAGGCAGATGACTCCCGTATCCGGCATAATTACTCTGGGAGCCGTACTCTCATCCGTCTCCTGAATCTCCGCCCCGTGCTCTTCGGAAAAGCTGATGCCATCGTATACATTCACCAGCTCTTCCATCTTAATCCAGCCCACGGCGGCCTCTTCTTCCCAGTTACCATCCGTTTTCGGCTTTCCTTCCTCATCCAGAACGTACTGGACCAGTCCCCAGGTCCCGGAATTCCCTTTGTCGTAAGTTATGTAAACGAATAAGACCGGGCCGTTGGCTATAAAATCGATCACGTTTCTGCGCAGAGGGCTTTCCACAACTGTGACATATCCGTCTGCACCATTGGCGTAGTAACGGCGTCCTATATACTTACAGTCTTCATAATGTTTCTCATAAAACGTATCATCCGGCGTCCAGATCACATCGGCTGATGCTCTTCTTCCCGGCACCAGAAGAAAGGACGCCAGGACCAGGATAAATACGGAAGCAGCCAGGATACGTTTTACATTCATTGCCGGGCCTCTGCTGACTCCTTTCTGATTCATTTCTTTCATTCTGTTCTCTCCTCCCTGTTTATTTATGATGGCAGATTCAGTCAAACCGTTCAATAGAAACCGCCGCAAGCTTCAAAAGCATTTTGTCACCACCGCCCCCAGCGTAACAGAAAACAGGTTCGCGCCGATCGAAAAAAGCCAGGGGCGGCGTATTTTCCCTGCCGATCTATAGCATACGGCTTCCACTGCAGCTGCCGCTGCTTCCAGAGCCACAGTAACGATCATGGGATTCCAGCCCAGATACAGATCATTCACGTAGTAAAGAAATACCACCGCCGGATTCGTCAGAATATTGACCAGTACAATCAGCAGACGATTCCACCAGTCCCGCACACCGGCAAGCCAGCCGAAGGCTTCCTCCAAAGCAATGGTAAGTCCCAGCGACACCAGCAGAACGGGCACCAGCCACAGCCCCATCATTTCACCACCTGCTTAAGTCCCCAGTCCAGCAGCAAAAGGGACAGCACTGCCATCAGAGCCAGGCCGACGGGCGAAGAGGCAGCTCCGGCCAGCTGCCGGATGCCGGACTGAGCCGCGAAACCGACGCTGCTTCCGCCAAGCCAGGCCGGACAGAAGCCCACAAACAGGCCGAAAGTCAGCAGACCGAAGCCAAAGCCCTTCGCTCCCGGAAACGCCTCCGCGACGGCCCAAAGTGTCAGCGGCATGGACATATTCCAGCAAAATACCGCCAGAATACCCGCGGCCGGGTAAACCAGACAGAGAAATCCCACCGCAGCCGCGCACATAGAGCAGAACGCAGTCCTCCAAACTCCTGTCTTATCCGCCAAAACACCACCTGCCATCTTTCCCAGTACTACTGCTCCTGCCAGAATAAAACCGCTTCCCGCCAGCGTCTCTTTCCACGGAAAGTTCTGCACCATACCGGAATACGACCGAAGAATCACAGCCGCCAGAAAACAGGCGGCAGCCGGCACCGTTTTGTCCGACTGCACCGCAAAGGAAACCGGTGCATTCCCGGATGAGGTCCACAGCCTCTCTCTTCCCGCCATCAAACGGATCGCAGCCGCAGACAGGATCAGAAGCCCTCCAAGCCAGACCTCCGGCCCCTTTCCTGCCCGGCCAAGCATGGTTCCCAGAAAAATTCCCAGAGCACCGGGAGCCACAAAAATCCCCAGAGGCGCCGCGTTCCCCCCGCTTCGGTTCAGAATGTCGATCCCTCCTCCCACATGAAAGCAGGCGTTCCCAATACCAGCTGCAACGGCAGCAGCAGCCGGAAATCCCACGCTTCCAAGCAGAAGCCCCGCCAGCACGCCGGCACAGCCTCCCGCCGCCACGCAGCTGTTGCGGTCCAACCGGTCCGCAGCTGCACCAATCGGCATCTGCAGGGCAAATGCGCAGAAATTATAAATCAGCAGCCAAAGATACCACCGCTCTCCCCCTGACACATATGCAAAAACCAGAAAAGCACAGGATAAATCCACTGCCATATGAACAAGAGCATATACCGCTGTCACAGCGCCGACACCGCCTTTCCCGTTACTCATTCACCATAAACTTATTCTATCATTTTACCCCCTCAATATCTTTACTTTTTTCCTAATATTTCTCTACATTCAACACAAATTTCTCCGCCCTCTCCCGGCTCAAAAAAAGACGGCTCACCCCATCAGAGATGAACCGCCCTGTTACCATATTCTCATTTCAAAAAACGTCCTGCGCTACTGCTTTTCTCTCACAGCACATCCCTCTAACTGTTCACCGGAACAAACACCCGGTTGCTCACCGGATCCATCTTTCCCAGTTCTGCTTCCACGTTATTAATCGCCTCCTCACAGAACTGTTCCTGGCTGCTCACCAGCACTTTTCCGCGTTTATCCGGCTTCTCATAGGTTCCGTCCGGCTTCAGAATATGAGCCTTCACATTGTCCTCCAGCTGAACCTTTAAGACATGCATCACCTGTTCCCTTAAGGACTCCTCTTCTACCGGAAACATGATCTCTACACGCTTATCTAAGTTTCTCGGCATCCAGTCAGCGCTTCCCATATATACCTCCGGGCTCCCGTCATTCTCAAAATAGAACACGCGGGCATGCTCCAGGAAGTTACCGACAATGGAATGTACCTCGATATTCTCACTTAAATTGGGAATACCTGCCTTTAAGCAGCAGATGCCGCGGATTACCATCTCAATCTTTACTCCGGCGCAGGATGCCTCGTATAACGCGGCTATGATCTCCTTGTCGCAGAGGGAGTTCATCTTTGCCATGATATGCGCCGGTTTCTTTTTTAAGGCGTTCTGTGTCTCCCGGCGGATCATCTTTAAGAATCTGTTTCTCAGCCAGATCGGAGCCACCACCAGCTTATTCCAGTGCAGCGGCTCAGAGTAACCGGACAGCATGTTGAACACCGCGGTGGCATCCTCGCCGATCTGCGGGTTACACGTCATGAGTCCCAAGTCCGTATAGAGCTTTGCGGTGGAATCGTTGTAGTTACCGGTTCCCAGATGCACGTAGCGGCGGATTCCGTCTTCCTCCCGGCGCACCACCAGAGTGATCTTGCTGTGAGTCTTTAACCCTACCAGACCGTAAATAACGTGACAGCCTGCTTTCTCCAGCTTCTTCGCCCAGTTGATGTTGTTTTCCTCATCGAATCGCGCCTTTAACTCCACCAGAACAGAGACCTGTTTCCCGTTGTCAGCCGCCTCCGCCAGGGCCGCGATGATCGGGGAATTGCCGCTGACGCGGTAAAGCGTCTGTTTTATGGCCAGTACATCCGGATCCTTGGCCGCGCTCTTTACGAAGTTGACCACAGGGGCAAAGGTCTCATACGGATGGTGAAGCAGGATATCGCCTTTTCGTATATTGGTGAAGATGTCGTCCTCATTCATCAGCGCCGGAACCCGCTGCGGAATGTACTTCGGGGCTTTTAAATGCTCGAAGCCTTCAAGCCCGTACATCTTCATTAAGAATGTCAGATCGAGAGGTCCTCCAATCTCATAGATATCGCCGGAGCTGATGGAAAGCTCTCTCTTTAAGATCTTCAGCAGGCTTTTGTCCATCTTTTCATCGATTTCCAGACGGATGGCCTCGCCCCACTGACGCTTCTTTAACTGTTTCTGGATCTCTTCCAGTAAGTCTACCGCTTCTTCTTCATCGATGGTTAAATCCGCGTTTCTCATGATACGGAAGGGGCTGTAGGCAATCACATTATAATTTAAGAACATGGAACCGATATTCCGCTCAATAATCTCTTCCAGCAGAATCACGGACCGCCCGGACTTCCTGCCGGCCGGAATCTCCACAATTCTCGGCAGTACGCTGGGAACCTGAACCATTGCAAACTCTAAATCCTCTTCCCCGCTCTTCTTCTGCAGAAGCGCCGCGATGTTTAACGTCTTATTCCGGATTAACGGAAACGGCCGGGAAGAATCCACCGCCATGGGAGTCAGAACGGGATATACATTTTCCCGGAAATACTCATCTACATAAGCGCCCTGCTCTGCATTTAAATCAACATGGCTTGTGACCACGCACAGGCCATTCTGCTTTAGGGCAGGGAGGATGGAGCGGTTGTAGGTGGAATACTGCATGGCCACCATCTCGTGCGTCTTTACGCCAATCTTCTCCAGCTGCTCGGAGGGCTTTAGGCCGGCGATATCCGGCTTCGTATATTTTGCGTGAACCATGTCCTTTAAGGAGGCAACGCGGACCATGAAGAACTCATCCAGGTTTGATGAGGTGATGCTTAAGAATTTCAGCCTTTCAAACAGAGGCAGGTTCTTATCCCTGGCCTCGCTCAGCACCCGGTAGTTGAACTCCAGCCAGCTCAGTTCACGGTTTACATAATTGTCTGGATTGTAAAATCTTTCATCAATATCTGCCATCAGGATAACCTCCTCTTCTGTTTTAATACAGGCCGGATTCCGAAGATCTCCTCAAAGAAATCCGCTTTCTGGGCAAACGCCACCGCCTCAAGGGTCATGTCTCCCCCATACGTTGTAGTCACAAGCAGCTGGCCCTCCTTGACATTTAAGCGGCAGTCGTGGAGTTTCTGCTTATGGCTCCGGTCCATGGCGTTGGCCAGCCTCAGAATCGCCGTCAGCTTGGCAATCAGTATGGTCACGTCATTATGGGTCAGCTCCCCCTTTGTATCACGGAACAGGTCTTCATTAAATATAACCTCGTTGTAATCGAAATCAATGCTGTTATACCGCACCACATTGGCAATGATCTCGCGCTCCATATGGGATAAACCGATGATCTCCGTCGACATAATGATATTGTATCCCGACTCACCCGTATATTTCATCCCGATAAACTTGCCGCAGGAGTGGATAATGGCGGAAATCTGCAGCAGGAGACGCTCTCTCTTTCCCATGCCGTGATACCGCTTCATGCTGTCGAAAATATCGAGTACGTGCTTCTCCATGTCCGCCGTATGGGAGGCGTGGCATTTGTAGCGCTTTGCCATGTTGCGGGATGCGGCAAGGATATCCTCGGTAAAATCGTGGCTGAATTTTACCGCCCTGGTCTCCTCCGCGTACTCCGCCGCAATGCCGTCACAGAGACGGATTCCGGGAATCCAGAACATCTCGGCGCCGGTCAGTTCCAGAACTCTCCGGTAAATGATGGCGGCCGGCATTAAGAGGGCCGCATAGTCGCTGTTGACACCGAACCGCTCCTCGATCTGGTAGAGAGGCATATCCACCAGCTTTTCGTAAAATGCCTTGAAATCTTCGGCTGTCACCCGGTCCACAGGCTTACCCGTTCCGCTTCCCCTGGACAGATAGAGGATGCATTCGCCGATCCCGATTAAATTCTTGATCTCCCGATCCTTCAGATACATCTTTTTAAAGGTCATAAGCTCGTTGTCTACCAGTTCTTCGATCAGGGTATTCTCCATCCGGATGTCTGCCTGCATGTTGGACATCATCTCCCTGATCCTTAAAACCCCCAGGAGAAGGTTCTGGGTGGAAATCAACGCATCCTTGTCAAACAGGGATATCTGCATGCTGCCAAAGCCTACATCCACAATGGCAGTCCCTTTCTGTATCGTCTTATTAAATTCCGCATCCTTGGAGGCAATGGCCTTATAGCTGATAAAACGCTGTTCGGAGTTGCTGATGATCTGTACCTCAATTCCTGTCCGAACCCGGATCTGATCCAGTACGATCTGATTGTTGCGTGCCTCGCGCATGGCGCTGGTGGCATAGGCGCGGTACTCTGAAATCTTATAGGACTCCATAATCTCCGCAAACTGCTGCAAGACGCCGCACATCTCCTCAACCAGTTCGTAGCTTATTTTTCCGTTTTTATAGGTATCCTTTCCAAGGGCGATGACGTGGCGCACATGATCTACCCGGCGGATTCCGTATTTGGGCGAAACCTCATAGATACCGAGTTCCAGTTCAAACGAACCCACGTCGATGGCTGCAAACAGTTTAATTGCCATACTTGTCCTCCTTACCGCCCAGTACGGGCAACATCCTTTCCATTATACTATCCTTTTGTAAGGACATGTGTCAAATTTTTGTAAAATCTTCCCGTGTCCCCATCAGGTGAGTGATAAACTGGCTGGCAGTCCTTCCGGACAGTCCTCCGTGGCTCAGTTCCCACTTATTTGCCTCCGCGTAAAGCTCCTCCAAAGGCATATTTACATGATACCGCTCCGCCAGCTCCCGCACAATGTTCTGGAACTGCTTCTTATCCGGCGAACCAAAGTAAATGGTCACGCCAAATCTGGCTACCAGCGACAGCTTCTCCTGCACGGTGTCGTTATTATGTAATTCATCATCCAGTTCTCTCTTATCACTGAACTTCTCACGGATTAAATGGCGCCGGTTGGAGGTGGCATAGATCAGTACGTTGCCCGGCTTCTTTCCGAGTCCGCCTTCGATGATGGCCTTTAAATATTTGTATTCCAGCTCAGAGTCTTCAAAGGACAAATCGTCCATATAGATGATGAACTTGTAATTTCTGTCCTTCACCTGCTCCTGTACTTCAGAGAGACTCTTAAACTGGTGCTTGTATACCTCGATGATGCGCAGCCCCTGGTCGTAGTACTCATTTAAAATAGCCTTGATGCTGGAAGACTTGCCCGTTCCGCTGTCGCCGAACAGCAGCACGTTATTGGCGGCTCTTCCCTGGATAAACGCCTCCGTGTTCTCGATCAGCTTCTTCTTCTGAAGCTCATAGCCAATGATGTCGTCCAGATAGATATGTTCCACGTTGGGAATGGGATTAATGTGGACCTCGTGATCGATCTCCTCGATTCGGAATGCCTTGTTAAGCCCAAACTTACCGACGCCGAACCGGCGGTAAAATTCCGTCACAGCCCTTCCGAAGGCCTCCACGTCCACGGCCTGCTCCAGTTCCACGGCCAGAGCAACGATCTGATCCCGGATTCTCTTATTAAACACGCGGCTGTTTCCGTTGGCCGCATGATAGTCTGAAAGAGCGGACCAGATACCGCCTGTCCGGCCGTTTCCTCCGTCCAGTGTGCGGATATCGTAATCAAACAGTTCCTTGATCACGTTGAAGTCATGGGCGGCCAGTTCATTTAAAGAACCTTCGATATGGCCCACAATCTCACATGAGGTGCTGTATACATTTTCGTTATTGGCAAGGCAGAATGCTAAAAAACAATGCCAGAGATTCCCCTCAAAGCCGTAAGTCACCGCCATGTCGATCAACTGGCTGGCACAGGCATAGGAATCCGGCATTGTTCCCGGCTTGTCGTCCGGCCCGACGGCCAGAAGTGTGGAAACGTGATCAAACAGTTCCCGGTGCTGCAGATTTCGGTAGATAATGAGTTCCTGCGATTTCATATGTTCCTCCCTTATTTTTCGAAATGGCCAGGCAGCCTGCGGCCGCCTGACCGTTCTTCATCCCTTAATAATTGCCTAAAATTCTCATGTTGGACGCTTCTTCTTCAATCCCCTTTAACGCATTCTGAATCTGCGCGTCGCCTAAGTTCCCCTCGATGTCGACGAAGAACCGGTATTCCCAGTTTCTTCCCGGAATGGGCCTCGATTCGATCATGCGCATGTTGACGTTATTGTAGATAAAATTGCTCAGCATATTGTACAGGGAGCCGCTGGTATGAGGAAGTTCAAAGCTGATGCTTACCTTTGACGCGTCCTCCCGGTATATGGGTTCTCTGGACAGTATGATGAACCGGGTGGTATTGTCTTTATTAAAGTTGATGGAAGGTTCCAGCACCTTTAAGCCGTACAGCCGGCCGGCCGTCTCGCTGGCCACTGCCGCCTGATTCTTTTTCCCGTCGTTTAAGACTTTCTTTGCCGATGCCGCGGTGTTCTCCACACTGTACTGCGTCCATTCCCGGTGGGAGTTTAAGTACCGGGAAGACTGCATCAGCGCCTGGGGGTGGGAAAATACGGTGGTGATATCCGAAAGTTCCGCATCCGGAAGTCCCAGCAGTGCGTGGCTGACCGGAATGAAGGTCTCCGCGACAATATAATTATGGTACTTGATCAGCAGATCGTAATTATCGCTGACCGCTCCAGCCGAGGAATTCTCAATGGGAAGAACCGCGTAATCGGCCCGGCCCGCCTCGACTTCCTTCATGGCGTCCTCCCAGAACTGCACGTGGTAAGCATCCACGTCATCTCCAAAGTACTGAAGTGTAGCTTCATGGCTGTACGCCCCTTCCACGCCCTGGTAGACCACGCGTACCCCCTTCATGGGAAGTCCCTTCACGGCCTGAAAATCCATCCTGGCGGTCAGTCCGTGTTCCGCCATCAGCTTATACTGAAACCGACGGCTGATCGTCATCATCTGGCTGAACAGTTCTTCCACGGCCTGCTTCTGGAAGCTGTCGTCCGTCATGGCCTTCACAGACTCCAGCTTCTGTCTCTCCCGATCTCCGTCATAGACCGGTCTGCCGTTTTCAATCTTATATTCCGCCACATCGCCGCATAAACGCATGCGTTCTTCAAACAGGGTCACGATTTCCCTGTCGATCTTATCCAGTTGTTTTCTGATTTCCTGTAAATCGAATGTACTCATAAATCCTGTCCTTCTGCCAGCTGAAGCGTAAGCATGGCCTTTATCTGTTCTTCTGTATAGGCGCCCGGGAATTTTTTCACTTCCGGCGGAAGTTCCTTTGTGTGGAACGGTTCTCCAAAGGTGATGGTCACATGGGACGGTTTAATCTTCGGAAAATGCTGTTCAAAAACTTCTGCGGTTCCGGTCAGCGCCACCGGCACCACGTAACAGCCGCTCTTTTCTGCAATCTTTAAGCTGCCCTCTTTAAATGGCAGCAAATCCAGCGGATTGTCATTTTTATTTCTCGTTCCCTCCGGGAAAATCCATACGGAGACGCCGCGTTTCACCTGCTCGATCCCTGCAAGGATGGTCTTTAAGCCTTCCTTTAAATTCACACGGTCGAGAAAAAGGCAGTTGACCAGCTTCATCCAGGATGAAAGCAGCGGAATCTTCTCCATCTCCTTTTTAGCCACAAAACCGGTCAGGGACGGAACCGTCACATAGCCCACCAGGATATCAAAATAGCTGCGGTGGTTCCCTACGTAAAGTACCGCCTGGTCTGTCGGGACATTTTCTCTTCCCTTTACCGTAATCTTCACCCCTGCCATCCTAAGGATCAGCCGGAATACACACTGGATCACGGCCAGACTCTGCACATCGCGCAGATGGCGGTTTTTCTTCCCGATCAGAAACTCCACCAGCATCAGCGGAATACTCAAAATCAAAAACAGAATGACTGTAGCTGCTACAAATATAAAACGTATCATTGGTCTTCCCCTCCATTTTTACTATTATATAAAATGAAGAGTGTAATTACAAGACTTACCCGCCTTTCTTTTTCGTAATTTGTTCAAATAAAAGCCCTGTAGCAAACCACAGCGGAGCAAAATCGAGCCGTATGAGGCCGTCTATATTTGTACTGCGCCCCGTATAGTCCCACGGACACATTCCCCGTGACCGAAGCCACGCTCCTGAGGCGTATTCCGCCACAAAAATCAGAACCATGTAAAGCATCCCGTGGCGCACTGCCAGATCCGATTTTTTTACAGTTAATACTCTGCCCGGATTAAGCCAGTCGTCAATCCATTTCCCGATGGGTCCCAGAAGCGCTCCGCAGCCGTAGATAGGGAACATCAAAAGGGACGTCCTCCCCATCAGCCTCCAGTCGTGCCTCATGATCGATTCCGCTGAAGTAAAAAGGACCTCCAGGCACCAGCCTGTGATTCCGCATTTGCAAAAATTGACCGGAAGCTGTTTTAGCTGCAGCGCCGTGCTGCTGATTGTGAATTTTTTGAATGTTGTTGTGTTTAGTGTTGTCGTCTTCATAAGTACCAGTATGTACCCAAAGCGGTAATTTTATGAACGGAAATAAAGAAAAAAGAGGTTCTTTCCCCGCTCCCAAAGCCGTGAAAGAACCGAAAAGGGGATTAAACACCCTTTTCGTGTTTTTCCCCTTTTCCTGCCAGTTCCTCCCGAAATCCCTTCGGTGTCGTTCCTGTCAGTTCTTTAAAAACTCTGCTGAAATACTGCGGTGTTTCATATCCTACCATTTGACCGATATCGTAGATACGAAGATTGGGATTACGCAGGTAGTCTTTCGCCATTTCGATGCGGTAATGAGTTAAATACTCCAGAAATGTCTGACCGACCTTTTCTTTAAACAGCCGGCTCAAGTAGACGGGATGGAGGTAAATGTCCTCGGCAAGTGACTGCAGCGTAATGTTTTCCGAATAATGTTCTCTGATATAAACTAACGCACGGTCAATAACCGGACTCCTGCTTTTGGCAGATTCAATCAAAGGCGCCGTAGAAGCCAGATACTCTCTGGCAATATCCTGAATCCGGTGTCTCGACTTCATGGAAATGATCCGGCAGATCAACTCCTGAATACCGTTTCCAGTCTCACGGCAGGATGTATTCTGCTTTAAATACTCTTCCACCACCAGAATCGAATTGATGGCCAGCGCTTTGATCGTATCAATAGAACTTCCGTCGGCTATCAAATTGTCAATATGACTGACCAGAAACTCCGCCAGCAGATCGGAACGTCCCTCCGACAGGCAGTCTAACATGGATTCCTTACTGTTCTGGCTGTAAGCCGCGCCAAAATCAATCTGTCCACTCGCCTTACCATATTCTATGATCCGCTCTTCTGTCTGGAGATGGTGGTATTCCAGAGCCTGACCGGCCTCCTGGTACGCTTCTTTTAATTTTCCTATGCCCTCATAAAAGGATCCCACGCCGGCTATGGCCTCATGGTAATCCAAATATGGTTTCAACAGTTCCAGGAGGCCTGTCGTCTCCCCTTTCGGAATATCATACAGCGCAACTGTAATTTCATGTGCTTCATTTGGAAAAACGTAGCAGCGGTCACCGCCCCCGCTCTCCCCGATCAGCCGGCTGACCGCCTCTCTGCAATCCGGCGGCAGGCCAGGAAGGCAGTTCTCTGCGTCGGGATATCTGATTCTTAAAATCCCATAGCGGCCGCATGGCGGCAGATTGTATTCTCTGCACCGTTGAGCCAGTGTTTCCGGTTCTACCGAATACTTCGTCACATTATGAAAAAAATTATCTTTTTTCAGCCGGTATACCTCCTGTAAATTCCGGTTCTGAGTTTCCAGCTGGCTGAGGGTATCGTGCAGCTTGAGAAAAATAGCAGTGAGCTGAGAAAAATCTACCGGTTTTGTGAGGAAATCAAAGCTCCCCAGCCTCAGCGCCTTCTGCGCATATTCAAACTCCCCGTAACCGCTTAAAATCACGGATTTTACATCCGGTTGTATGCCGCGGCATTCCTGCAGAAGCTCCAGTCCGGTGCCATCAGGCATTCGGATATCCGTCAGAATGACATCAACCGGATTTTCCTCCAGAAAATGCAGAGCTGTCTCCTTGCAGTCAGCAGTTCCCGCCACCGTATAGCCCAGCGCCTCCCAGTCCACATACTGAGAAAGGCCCTGACGCACAAAGCTCTCATCATCCACAATGAGAAGCTGATATAATTTTTTCGTTTCCATCTGTCCTTACCTCCCGAATACTAGATCTCCTGCTCCTGACTCTGTCTGGGCAGAAGCATCTCGATTCCTGTCCCTCCCAATGGAGAGCTCTGGTAATGCAGTCCGCAGTCATCGCCAAAATAAAGTTTCAGACGCTCATTGACGTTGAACACTCCGATTCCACCCTGCGTATGAACACGGTCTTTCAGTTCCCGGTTTAATGCCTCCATCTGCTCCTGCGTCATTCCGATTCCGTTGTCCTCCACCAGAATATGAATCAGATTCTGCTCAATAAACCCGCTTATGGCGATCCTCTTATGGGAAATCTCCGCCGGAGTACTGTCAAAGCCATGAATAACGCTGTTTTCCACAAGAGGCTGCAAAGACAGCTTGGCAATCGTTACGTCTCCGGGGTCGAACGGCAGATCAACCGTAAGCTGAATGGGTTCGGAGTAACGCAGATTTATAATCGCAAGATAGGCGTCCACATGGCTCAGTTCTTCTGAAAAAGGAACAATCACGCTGTTCTTCTTAATTCCCAGTCTCAAAAGATCGGAAAACTGTTTAATCATATGGCTTACTTCCCCATCCCCCTGTTCCTCTGCAATGGCTTTCCACCGGATCATATCCAGTGTATTATATAGAAAATGGGGATTGATCTGCATCTGAAAGGCGTTTAATTCCGCCTCTTTTTTCAGCATTTCCAAATGGCGTTTGTTAAGCTCGGATACATAGGTTTCCTGAATCAGGCTTTTTAAATCGGCGATCATCTCATTATATTTTTGTCCCAGTATTCCCACTTCGTCACCTGCCGGATCTTCATATTCCACCTCCAGATTTCCTCTTGAAGCGGTCTGCATGGTATTCTTCAGACGGTTCAGCGGAGATACAATACTGACCGTAATAATATATGCGATGAAGACGGCGATTATCAGACTGACTGCCAGCACCAGAAAGCTGAACCTGCGCAGCATCAGAGGCCGCTCAAACAGCCGGTCACGGTAAGCCAGATTGATCAGGTACATATCGGTCCCTGTGATGCGAAGGAAGGTGAGTTCACACGCTTCCCCGCGAATCACCGCCTCTATGTCCCCTTCTTCCCTGCCTTTCACCTGTTCCATAACCGGATCGTCAGATGCCAGGGTAGGACCTTCGATATTGACATTGAAAGACCACAGGGGCTGGCTGCCCATAAGCAGAAGATTACTGTCCGATGTCAGGGTGGAGGCATCCACATTTTTTAGCAGAGATTTCATGTCCAGATTGATTACAATGATACCGAGGCTGGAATTAACCTGATAGCTGGGAATCGACCGCGCAAGCACAAACGTGTCCACCAGAGGCGTATTGAACATGGTCTGATGGTAAAAGGTGTTGTAAAACTGAGGCGGATCGAACCAGACCGGCGTTCCGGAAGCCCTGATTGTTTTCTGATAGATATCACTGTCCCGAAAGGCAGATATGTCAGGAATCCAGGCCCCCGCCATATTCCCGTATGTACTGACCGGAGAAAACTGGTCGTATTCCGTGATGATCTGTATACTGCGGATCAGACTGTCTCCGTCCGTATAGTAATGGTACAGACGGCTGTTGATCTGATCTCTCAGAATCTCCTTTTTATCGGACAGATCCTCCTCCGGATTATTTTCCAGACGGTACAGCTCGATCAGCGCACCGGTCAGCTCCTCGTCGGAATAGATTTCATAAAGGAACTGTTCATTTTGTTTCAGGACATGGGATATGGAACTCCCGATAAGGAGGTTGTTGTTCTTAAACAGCTGAAGCGTCGTCTTAAACAAATCACTGGTATACACATGAAAGGTGAGAAAAATAAGAAGACAGCTGGGTATCATCAAAAGAGTACAGGAAAGAATGATGAGGCGCACAAAAATAGAGGTTTTTCGGCATATACCCAAAAGCCGTCCTACAAGATCATTCCGTTTTTCCAGAGTTTCCATCGTGACTGAGCCTCCTGCTGATTTTCCTGACGATACACCAAAAAGAAGGCGAGCATGCAGCCTTCTTTCTGGAAATATCTATCATTATTTTTCTGCTTTTTCCAATACCTCTTTGTTATACTGGTCTACGACCTCTTTTTGAGCCTGTTCGGAAGCCGCTGCAAATTCCTTTTCCGGATCTGCATTTAAATCAGCCAGGATTTTCTGAACGGTACGGTCTACATATGGAGAAATTATGTCTTTTCCTTCATACTCAAGCCTGCCTGTCCCTTCAATCTTCTTAAGTACCTCCTGATATTCCGGGTTCATATCTGTTAATTCACTTACATTAACATCTGTACGCGGATAATGAATGGGATCTACCGCTCCTTTGTCTGCAGAAGCTTCAATCGTACGTTCCATGGATTCCTTAGAACTCATAAAAGCAATGTATCGCCATGCTGCATCCTGCTTTTCCGGAGAACTCTTCGCGTTAATTACCCAGTTGTATCCAAGGCTTGTGGTAACACTCTTTCCTGAAGGACCCGCCGGGAACGGACAGAGTCCTATGTCATCCACTTTTGCTCCCAGGCTTGCCGCCGTGCTCACCCAATCCGTAGCGAACGGCATCATGGCAATCTTGCCCTGAGCAAATTTTTCAATCAGTTCGTTGAATTTCAGGGTCAGATCCGGCTGACTGACACCGTCCCGGCGCAGCTTCTGATAATAATTTGCCGCCTCAATCACTGCGGGATCTGTAAAGGTGAGTTCCAGAGTGCCGTCTGCATTTCTCTTCGTTAAATCACCTCCGGCCTGCCATACATAATACTGGAAGAACCAGTCGGTCCACTCCGAACCGAGGACACCATAGCCATACGTCTGAGTATCCGGATTCGTGATCTTTTTTGCCGTCTCATAAGCCTCCTCCCATGTTGCCGGAGGATTTTCAATTCCTGCTTCCCTGAATACCGCCTTGTTGTAAGCCAGCAGGAAATTCGCATCGATTGAAGTAATTCCATAGAGATTCCCGTTCTTTGTAAACATATCCACATAGGACTGGGAGAATCCGTCTTTCTCATCCCACTGATCGAAATATTGATTCAGCGGAGTCAGTATACCGGCATTGGCGTATTTGTCCATTAAAGTGAAGGAAACCGTTACACAGTCCGGCGCGTTGCCGGCAGCAACCCCCTGATAAAAATCGTTTCCCGGGTCTCCCTCTTTCATTACCTTATTAAGAATAATGTCAGGGTTTTCTTCCATGAATTCTTCATCCAGTTCCTGCTTTATATCGGTCTCATTCTTACTTTCCACCCACATGGTCAGTGTAACAGCCTCTCCGTTTCCCTTGTCCTCCGCTGCCTTCCCATTTTCAGCCGCTGTTTTTTCCTCTTCTGTTTTTTTCACCTCGGCTGCCGTACTCTGCGTTTCCGACGGCTTAGATCCACAGGCGGTTAGCCCTGCCGCCACAGCTGCGGTTAACAGGATAGCTGCCGCTTTTTTCATAACCTGTCTACGTCTCATATAAAATCCTCCTTTATTATGTCATTCCGGCAGGTGCCTTCTCCATGCCGGAACCTGTTATATTTTTATTCTACAGGATATTTTTACCATGACATAGAGACAAACGCAGCGTATATATGTAACAATTTTAACATGTTCCCCTTAATTTTTCAGCTATTTGCAGACATTTTAAATAAAATATATTAATTATGTCTCCTGTTTGGTTAATTTTGTTTATCAGAAAAGGCAGTTAAAGTTCGATATAATAAGAACAGTTAAAGCTCAAAAGGAGGAGTCACTATGGAAAATAACAGGTTTCACTCTGCTTCCTTCCGCAAAGCCCTGTCTCCATGGCTGTTCATGCTGCCTGGAATCATATTTACGGTATGGCTGCGGTATTATCCGATCATAAAATCGTTTTACATGTCGCTGTTCAGTTATGATGCAGTCAATCCACCGGGACATTTTGCGGGATTTCAGAATTATATCAATCTGTTTACCGCAGCCTACTATTGGGATGCGTGGAAAAATACGTTTATTTTCCTGATCCTGCAGCTGTTCCTCGTATTCTGGGTTCCGCTGGTCCAGGCAATCTTTTTAAATGAGCTGAAGCGTTTTCAGAAGACATTCAGCACCATCTATTTGATTACTGCCCTGATTCCCATTTCCGTAAGCGTTATCCTGTGGAAATGGATCTGGAATCCCGATTTCGGTCTTGCCAACCAGATTGTAAAAGCATTTGGCCTGCCGCAGCAGATGTGGCTCAGTAATCCAGCACTGACTAAATTCTGTATTATTTTTCCCGGATTTGTGGGCGGAGGTGTGGGAGTTCTGTTGTTTTTATCCGCAATTAACGGTATTTCGGAAGATGTCCTGGAGGCCAGCCAGTTAGATGGCTGTTCCGGCTGGCAGCGAATCCGCCATATCATTCTGCCGAATATCCGGTTCATCATTATCATTCAGTTAGTATTGGCGGTTATCAGTTCCATGCAGATTCTGGATGCACCTTACCAATTTGCAGCCGGAGGGCCCAGCGGCGCCTCCACCTCCATGGGGGTCTATATCTACTCTACCTTTTATACAGACCTGGATTACGGAAAAGCAACGGCGGCATCCTGTATCCTGTTTCTCGTCATTGCAGTCCTGACGTTTCTTCAACTGCGAATGGACCAGTCTGAAGCAGAATAAAGGGGGGAAAATAACATGAAAAGAAAAAAACAGACAGGAATCAAAGCCGGTGGCAGTACGATAAGCCTGAAAATCGCAGCTTATGCCGTATCAATCTTCTTCGCAGTCGTCATTCTTTATCCTCTGCTTTACATAGCGGCCACTTCCATGAAAGACAGCAAAAAACTGTATGAGCTGCCGCCCAGGCTGCTTCCCTATGCGGCTAACAGCGTTACATTTGAACTGGATTACAGCCGGGTACCGGAGGACCAGCTTCTGGAGGCTATGCGCCAGGATCAGATTCTGACCGGATTCCTGACGATCTATGAAATGGATGAGGACTCTGTGTTTGAAGTCAGACTCGTCGGCACAAGGGATGGCGTTCCGGTCTTTCAGTCCAGGGCACACCGCGGAGCCCTGGAGCTGCAAAGAGATGCAGGGCTTTACTCCCATGCCACCATGGAACCCAAAGTTCTGCTAAATCCAAAGCGTTGGGAAAAAGCTTCTGATTTTCTGGGATATCAGTATGATCCGGCCGGGATTCCGAAAGGGGATCAATTCCGGATAAAAAATTCCGGGGAGGAACTGGCCTCCAGGATACAGGCTGTATTTCAGGAAAAATACGAGCTCCATGGGGCACTCACTGCGATAACGAGTCATAAAAATAACCTTCTGCTCCTGGAAAGTTTCTCCTACTATTTCCAGCTTCCTTCTGTAATGTACAGCAAAAACGAACTGGTAAGCCGCTACAGCTTTTTAATTTTTATCATGAATACTGCTCTCGTGATTACATGGGCCATAGTCACTCAGGTAGTGCTGTGCGGAATCACCGCATTCCCCATCTCACGCCTTCTTCCGAAAAAGTTATCCGGAATTATGTTGTTTTTTTTCCTTGGAAGTACTATGATCCCTTTTATATCGATCATGATTCCCCAGTTTACCATGTTTCAGAGACTGGGCTTTTATAATAACTACCGTGCGCTGCTGATGCCGTTTTTGCTGCCCTACGGTTTCTATATCTATTTATACAAGGGCTTTTTCGATCAGCTTCCCCAGAGTCTCTTCGATGCGGCCAGAATCGACGGCGCCGGCAACTGGTACAGCTTTGTAAAAATCTGTATGCCGCTGTCGAAGCCTATTATTTCCTTAATTGCGCTTCAGACCTTTCTGGCAAACTGGAATGACTTTTTCTGGGCTTGGCTTGTCACCGAAAAGCAAAGCCTGTGGACCTTAAATGTGGCGCTCTATAACATTTCAAAAAACCAGTTTATTAAAATGAATTTTATTATGGGATTATCCCTGTTTTCCATTCTTCCTGTCATGCTTCTCACAATCATATTTTCAAGCCAGATCAAGAAAAGCATCATATCTTCAGGAATTAAGGGGTAAGAAAAGGAGTATCGATATGAAAAAGAAAATAACAGCAGTACTGCTTGGTGCAGGCGCCAGAGGCGGCGTATACGCCCGGTATGCGCTGGACCATCCGGACGAATTTCAGATTGTTGCCATTGCGGAGCCGGATACTGCAAAACGGGAAGCCATGAAAAAAGCTCACAAAATACCGGAAGACTCCGTATATGAAACGTGGGAACCACTTCTCGAACAGCCGCGTTTCGCTGACGCAGCGCTTATCTGCACAATGGATCAGATGCATACCGGGCCCGCGGTAAAAGCGCTGGAGCTCGGTTACCATGTGCTGCTTGAAAAGCCCATGGCGGTACGCGAAGAGGACTGCCGCCGGATCGGGGCGGCCGCTGAAAAAAACAAACGGCTTTTAAGCATCTGCCACGTACTCCGCTACACTCCGTTTTACAGCGAGATCAAGCGAATCATAGACAGCGGACGTCTCGGAAAGATTCTGGCGGTGCAGCAAATAGAGCACGTGGGCTACTGGCACCAGGCTCACAGTTTTGTCCGCGGCAACTGGGCAGACGATACCACCTCCAGTCCCATGATTCTTCAGAAAAGCTGTCACGACATGGACATTCTTTCCTGGCTGACAGGCGGTACCTGTACAAAGGTCTCCTCTTTCGGATCCCTTACACATTTCAAACCGGAAAACGCACCGGCTGGCGCGCCCTCCCGCTGCCTCGACGGCTGTCCGTCCTCCGGTTCCTGCCCCTACTACGCTCCCCGCTTCTATCTGGAGCATCCAAAGGCAGTTTCAGACGGTTTCGTGTCAATGGTGACAACGGAACCGGGAAGGGAAAAACTGATGGAAGCCCTGCGCCATGGACCTTACGGCCGCTGTGTCTATCACTGCGATAATCATGTGGTGGATCATCAGGCCGTCAATCTGGAATTTGACAATTCCGCCGTGGTCAGCTTTATCATGACTGCCTTCACTGAAGACTGCAACCGTACCCTGACACTGATGGGTACAAAAGGCCAGCTAACCGGTGACATGAACCGCAGCGAAATTCGTTTTCACCTGTTTGGCAGTGCTGATGAAGAGGTCTGCTGTCCGCAGCTTCCTGACGTATCCGCAGCCTACCATCATGGAGGCGGTGATTACCGCCTTATTGAAAACTTTGTCGCCATGGTGAGGGAAGGTGATTTTACCAAAAATAAATCGTCCGCGCAGCAGAGTCTTCAGAGTCATCTGATCTGTTTTGCGGCAGAAAAGTCGAGGTTAACGGGCAAAACCATTGAATTATCATTTGAACAGGAGTAATGCTTATGACTGATATCCCCTTTGATTTTCCGGAACTGACTGCGCAGGCCCGTGAAGCGGCAGCCTGCGCTGCTAATCTGGCTCCCTGGTCCATTTTAGAGGCATGGAGGCTTTTTCATACGGATCTGCCCCGTTTTTTCCGCACTTTGAATGCAGAACCGGATTCCAGCCTTTTATATCTCTTCTATTACCTTCAATTTACCCGCTTCGCCTATCGGAAATACCAGGAACGGAAAATTCCGGAGGACGTGTTTTATCATACGTTTTCTGACATCGGGCGTTGGGAAAAGGTATGTTTTGAACATACCGGAGCTCACGGTCTGGAAGAGTACGAGTGGCTGTCGCTTCATCTTCGTCTGCAGCTTTTTGCCCTGGGCCGGCTGCAGTTCCAGCCGGTCTGCTGCCCCTGGGATTTACCGGCAGTATACGGGATCCAAAAGGGAGATCCTGTGTTAAACGTCCATATCCCTTCCGGCTCCAGACTGACCCCTTCTGCATGCGAGGCTTCTTATCAGCAGGCCGCCCGTTTTTTCAGCATGCATCCGGCCGTCTTTATCTGCCATTCCTGGCTTCTCTGTCCGGCTCTTAAAAATCTTCTGCCATCCGGTTCCAACATTCTTCAGTTTCAAAATGAATACACAATAACAGGCGTTGATGCAGAATCCCGTCAGGCAGAAGAGCGAATATTTGGTTGTTTGAAATCCTGTCCCTCGGAATATCCGGAGAACAGTTATCTGCAAAAAAGTGCAAAAACCTGGCTGCTCTCGGGAAACCCGCTCCCGGCCGGCTATGGCGTCAGGCGCCTGTTTTCATAACCGGCCTGCCGCAAAGGAGAAGGAGACTGCATTCCGTCCGCCGTTTCACACCGGCGCATAAGAATGCAGTCTCCTCCCTGACTCTACAAAAGCGGCGACAAAAGTCTGCTGCACTGCTCCTTCACCCGAATCCACAAATCTCTCGACGCATATCCCTCTCTGGTTATCTCCTTGCAGAGCTTTAGGTCCTCCAGAAAGATATTTTCCAGTTCCTTCGTCGTCTCCTCGTCGTAAATGACCGCGTTGACTTCAAAATTCAGTTCGAAGCTTCTGATGTCCATATTGGCGGTTCCATAGGAGCATACGCGGCTGTCCGTCATTACGCCCTTGGCATGGAGAAAGCCGTTCTCATACGTATAGCATCTGGCTCCCGCCGACAGCAAATCGCCCACATAGGAGTAGGTCGCCCAGTAGACGAAGGGGTGGTCCGGCTTACACGGAATCATCAGGCGAACGTCCACACCGGACCTGGCCGCCATGGAAAGTGCGGATAGAACGGCATCGTCCGGAACAAAATACGGCGTCTGGATATAGATGTGGTCGCGCGCCTTTGCAAAGAGCCGGATATAATTGTCTCTGATCTGCCTGCAGCTGGCGTCCGGGCCGCTGGCTATGATCTGAATTCCCAGCGGATGAATCTCCGGACTGATCTGACCCAGTCGGAATAAATCCGTACCAGTCTCAAAATATTTCATATCTTTAAACAGGTTTTCTCCTGCTGCATAGTTCCAGTCCAATGCAAAACGGATCTGAAGGCTCAGCACGGAACCGCCTGTCAGCTTTAAGTGAGTGTCTCTCCAATATCCGAACCTGGGATCTCTGGAAATATACTCGCGGCCAATGTTAAATCCGCCCACATAGCCGACTTTATTGTCAATAACCACGATTTTCCTGTGGTTGCGGTAATTCATTCTCAGCTGAAGCCGTCCCAGCACAGGCGGAAAGAAGATTCCTACCTTCACACCGCACTGTTTAAGCTCCTCCCATTTCTTTTTCGGCATAAAACGGCCGCCCATACCGTCACAGAGAATACGGACCTCCACACCGGCTCTGGCCCGCTCGGCCAGAATGGGACTGATGGAATCAAAAAGCTCGTCATCCTTGATGATATAATACTGCATATGGATAAAACGGGAGGCTTTTCTTAACTCGCTCCGGAGATCCGTATACTTCGCCTCCCCGTCCGTAAAAATACGAACCGTATTATCGACGGTCAAAACTGCTCCCAACGTCTCTAAATTGTACAGCACCAGATCCTCATAGTCCCGTGACAGATGGGCTTCCAGGCTGCTATCGTGTGTCTTTAAAAACTCCTCCTGGCCGCGCACGGTAAAATAGACCCGGTCCTCCACCTCCTTGACCCGGAACATCTTGCTCTTCCCCAAATCCTGTCCCAGAAGAAGGTAAAACAGAAATCCAAATACCGGAATGAAATACAGAACCATCAGCCAGGTCCAGACAGATTTCGGATCGCGCCTTTGAAAAAATACAATTATGATTGAAAAAATCAGATTGATGTAAATTAAATGCTCCATGATCCACGACCAAACGGCTGTGACCGCCATCCATGCTGTCTCCATATGAAGTCCTCCTTTTTTACTGTTCCCCTGCCGGCCTTTTCCCCTTCCTTATTCTTCTTCATTCTTCCCCGAAATAATCCATATCAATCGTATAGATCAGTCGTTCCATCTCTTCCAATGTGGTTATTCCCGCCAGAACCATTTTAACGGCCTCTTCTTTCAGAGTCGTCATCCCGTGACGGTGGACTGCATACGCTTTCAACTCCTCCTCGTTTCTGCCCTCTGAGATCATGCGCTTCATCTCTGTGTCCACACTTAAAATCTCATGAATGGCAATGCGGCCCTTGTATCCCGTTTCATTGCAGAGATAACAGCCCTTTCCACGGCGTAGGCGCACATGTTCCCCAGGGTCTGCAGGCCTTCCATACAGAATCTTCACCTCTTCGGGCCTCGCCTCATATTCTTCCTGGCAGTAGGGACAAACCTTTCTCATAAGCCGCTGGGATATAATTCCGGCAATGGATGCCGCTGCCAGATATGCGGGAATCCCCATATCCATCAGTCTCGTAACCGATGACGCAGCATCGTTTGTATGGAGCGTGGAAAATACCAGATGGCCTGTAATGGCGGCGCGTGCTGAAATCTCGGCAGTCTCCGGATCTCTCGTCTCTCCGATCATGATAATATCGGGATCCTGCCGAAGAATAGAACGAAGCCCTGTCTGAAAGTTTAATCCTGCTCTCTCATTTACCTGTATCTGGTTGACCTTCGGCAGATTACGCTCCACCGGGTCTTCTATTGTAACAATATTCACGAGGCGTCCGCTTAAATACTGAAGAACAGAATATAATGTGGTTGTCTTTCCGCTTCCGGTCGGTCCGGTAAAGTAAATGATCCCGTGCGGGACCCGCAGCAGCTGTTTCATTCTCCGGTAGTTATCACCGGACATGCCAAATGCGGCGCTGCGGTCAATCGGCGTATTCGTCGTCAAAAAGCGAAGCACGCCTTTTTCACCATAGACGGTAGGAACGAAGGATACTCTGACGTTCATCTCCCTGCCGTCCAGTGTGATTTTGAAATGACCATCCTGAGCTTTCCGTTTCTCGGCAATGTCCATGTTCGCCAGAATCTTGGTGCGTGCCACGATACCCTGATGAATTGCCGGAGAAAGCGTCATGTATGGAATCAGCATTCCGTCGCGCCTCATACGGACAACCGTTTCATTTTCGTAGGGCTCGATGTGAATATCGCTGGCGTTTGTATTATAGCCCTTCAAAAGCAGGCTGTTTAACAGGCGGACGATGGGCGCCTGGTCCTCATCGGAATTCACCATCAGATTTTCCGCAAAGGTTCTGGAAAATACGGCGTGCTCGCTGGCCAGTCTCGCCGCTGCTCTGGCGTCAATTCCTGAATAATTCAACTCGATTGCATGACGAATCTGAGTCCGTTCCGCAAGAATCAGCTGAATTCTCATATTGGTCACCAGACGGATATCTTCCAGCGCATATAAATCCAGCGGGTCCGCCGTCGCCACGGTTAAGCCGCTTCCCTCCATGGATACGGCCATAACCGTATATTTTAAGGCCAGCTGCTTGGGAATTTTCTCCACGGCGCGCTCATCGATATGAAAAAACTCCAGATCAATGACTTCGAGTCCCATGCCGCGTCCCAGCACGTCTAAAAGCTCCCGCTCCGTGATATATCCAAGATCTGTCAGGACCTCCGCCAGACGCCGGTCGTTCGTCCCGGCTTTCAAAAGCTTCAGCCCTTCGTTCAGCTGTTCCTTCGTGATGGCTCCCTGTTCCACCAGCACTTCTCCAATGTGTATGCCTTTCATTCTCTCAACCTCAAACCGTATTTTCAATCAAATACTATGCCATGGGAATAATCCGGATCTTTGTAGTAAATATAAAGGGATTTCCCGGACATTCCTGCCCCGGTCTCCAGATCACGGCGGATTATCTCCCTGCCGTTCAGCTCTAAATTAACTAATTTTACCACAGAGTCTGCGGAATATAAAGTCGTATTCTTTTGATTCTTCCACGTAATCCTGTACTTTAAGGCCGGTGTGTTATCTTCTGAGAAGGCGGAAAGAATCTGGCAGAAGACCGTTCTCTTCCGGTAAAATTCTTCTTCGCATACCGGCTCCCCGTCACAGTAAATCCGGCCATCCTCTGAAAACAGGATTTCATGGCCGAATTCCTCTCCAGACAGCTCCTCTCTGCTGATCACCAGACTGTCTGCACAGGCAATCCGGTCCTCCAGATAGTCGATGACCACCTGTGTCGTTCTCCTCAAATCGTCGGTGGAGGCGCTCGTTTCAAACATGTTTCCCGTATAGGTATACATCCGGATCAAAAAACTCATGAGAATGAATGCAATTGCCAGGGATACCATCAGCTCTGTCAGCGTCATTCCCCGTTCATCTCTCATACGCTCATTCCATTTACCGCCCACGTTATCCCTCATTCCCCGGCTCCCGAAACCGGACCAATCACTTTCAGTGTGACCGGCTGTGTTTCTCCCTTGCCGGACTGCGGCAGACCATATTCCATCATTACCGCATCCATGGAAAATGTCGTTTTATCTATGATAAATTTCAGTTTTGTTTCCTTCGTTCTGAGCGGTTCCCCTCCCAGCTCCACACGTTCCAGGGCAGTCATATACTGGTTTCTCATCACAGTTCCTTTACCCATAGAGGCATGGGCCATTCCCAGACACTTTAAAAATATGGTAACGGCGATCAACAGAATCGTCCACGCGGCCAGGGACTCCACCAGAGTAAAACCATTATCTGCGTTTCCGGCCCCTATGCCCCTAATGCGTCCTGTCAGATTCCAATGCTTTTTGAAAACATTACGTTTCATGATTTTCCTCCCTTCTGCGCTTCTCCCCGCTCATATCCCAGGACAGCCCATGGCTCCTCCTCCGACTCCGGACTGTGTTGAAGATAAACCGTCATAATTTCGGTACTGCCGCCCTTCCTTGCCTCGGCAGTCAATATCAGAAGATCCTCGTCCGGCATATAATAGCCGGTCATGGTACAGCTTCCCATCGTGGAATCCAGCTGGAACTTGATCTTGGGGATCGGATACCCGGTATCCGGTTTATCTGTCGGTTTATCCGTCGGTTTATCGGCCGCTTCATCGGGCGGGGCAGCTTGGGACTCTGAATCCGGTTCGTCTTTCAGATATACCGAAATTTCATCCAATAGCACATCCCGCAATTCCCCTGATCCGCTTCCTGTAAAATCCGCTGCCGCCGTCTGCACGATGGATCGCGCTGTTAAATATGCCTGTCTGTCATTATATTCTCTGAAACTCTGCCTGTAATATGCCGTAGAGGCAAACAGTATGGCGGTCACCAGAATCATCAGAACCAGAACCATGATTACGACCCAGCCAAGCACATATCCCTCTTTTCCATTTTTCTGCCCTGCCATTTATCTACCTCACTTCAGAGTCTCGGTTCCTCAGCGTTCTTTGTTTCATCGGCGTTTTTCAGTTCCAGCATAAAGCAGGTAAACGTCATGGACAGTGTCTCATTATCTCCCGTTTCATCTGCCTCCCCGTTCATCCCGGCGTCCTTATCCTCCATGGCTTCCCCGGAATATGTGGTCACGGAAATCCAGTCCCTGTCGTATGCCCAGTCCAGCAGGCGGTATAACTCCTCCATCGTTCCCAATGCCTCCACATGAATGTCCGCCCTGTGGATATGGTATCCGGCTTCCGTCGTCTCCTGTTCTTCCAGAACCGAAACAGATTCAACCTTCATCGTCTCGGGAACTATCCCAAAGGAAGTCAGATACTCTGCCAGCTCTGAAATCAGCACGGAATTCGTGCGGTATGGCAGATAGTCCTCCGTATTTTCACCAGCCATGTCCTGTTCCCTGCCAATCTCTTCCTCCAGAGTTGATTTTCCCGTAAGGCTGTCCTCGCTTTCACGTTCCTGAAGCTGCAGGATTTTAAGTTCCGTCTCTGTCCTTACCCGCCTCATTTCGGCCGGCTGCTCTACCAGATAGTAGCCTCCCGTTAACAACAGAAGAACTGCCGCTATATAAACCAGGATCTTTTCTCTCTGCGTCAGCTTTCTCATGGTTTCCTCCTCATTCCGGTGTTTTCAGCATGCATGCGAGCTGAACATAATACCAGTCATCCTTTTCCTTTGTAACCGGATTGACATTGGTAAATCCGGAATATTCCACCGTTGAAAACAGTCCGCTCTCTTCCAGTTCCCGCACATAATCAGATATTTCCTCATACTTCCGCGACTTCCCGTCAAACCGCAGCACACCCTGGGTATATTCCGGTTCGGAGAGTTCCAGCTTCCCCGCTGCTGTGCCGAAGATATACGATCTCACAGCGCTGTTCATCTCCGGCATCTTTGCCGCCTCTTTCTTCACCGCACTCTGCCCGGCCGTCAGGATTCTCAATGAGGCCAGTTTTTCCTTTAACTGTTTTTCCTCCGCCAGCGCCTCTTTTCTTTCCTTTACCGAAAGGCGTTCTTCCAGAACCTGTATTTCTTCCCTCATATTCCTCACGGCAATCTCATTTCTGACTGCATTTCCCAGAAAGACCGTGATCACTGCCGCAGGCAAAAGACATGCTGCAAGAAAATGGGACTTCTCTTCCTCCCCGCGTCCTGCCTTCTGTTTCGCCGCTCCAATCAGGTCCAGAGACTTTCGGCTTCCCAGCAGACTGCCTGTGACATACATATACTGGTCCATGGAGTAGTTTAGGCCTTCCTTCACCGTAATCCAAGATTCCGGTCCGGGTACTGTCACCGCAATATCCTCATTGTTCACAATCTCCGGGATCAGGCTGTCCACTTCCTCTTTCCCCAGTCCGCAGAGACAGACAAAATCCAGTTCAAATTCGTCTCTCTGCATCTTACAGAAATGGATTACCGACCGTATCACCTTCACCATCTCTTCCAGACTCTCCGAAGTCCCTCTCTCATCGACCAGGCGCATCCGGTTCGTATACGCATAGACGCCGTCGATGTAGAGCGATGTCATCATATTCCGTCCATCTGCTACTGCCATAATAAACGTCTTATTCCGAAACGACGGCAGAAAATCAACCAGGCTGTTCAGCCCATCCACTGCGACGTCGATCGCTTTCAGCTTCATCCCGCACTCGGAAAACAGAGTCTGATACTCGTGAATCACGCTTCGTTTCATCGCCACACAGAGGATGGTCCGTCCTTTGTGATCCTTGTTTTTCTTTCTGACTATGCTGTAATCGTAGACGTAGCCATCCTTCTCTGACGGCAGAATCAAATCGGAAAGCTCCCTTCGGACCAGTTCCATCATCTGGCAGCGGGGCAGCCGCGGGGCGCTCAGCACTTTGGTGATAATCTGGTTTCCTCCCATAGTTAAATACACGTGTCTGCGGTATTTCCCATACCGCTTCCTGATTCCGTTCAGTACCTCTTTTACCGCAGCCTCTTCTGTCACAACGTCGTTAATTAAAGCGCCTTCTTTTAAACGGACGTTCAGGCAATCCATAATCTCTATCGTTTTCCCCGACCTTCCAAGCACAGTTCGTATCTCATTTTCCCCTAAATAGACTGATAATCTCATATGTGCCCTCCTGTTTAAGGCATTATCCGATGCTCTGATAGTACTGGTATATGGGAACCATCACAGACAGCATCAGATAACCTATGATAACTGCCATGATAATAATCATCGTCGGCTCCAAAAGCGACAGCAGCCGCTTAATTGCTGTCTCTGATCTTATTTCAAAGGAATCCGCAGTGCGCTTCAGCATGGCCTCCAGATTACCTGACTCCTCCCCTATGTAAACGCTGTGTATGAATTCCGGGCATAGTTCACGAATCTGAGCCAGGGAATCCGAAAGAAGCATGCCGTTTTTCACCTCCTCCATCACCTGGCAGAGCCGCTTCTTCATATAACGGCTGCCCAGCGCATCGGCTGTGAGTTCCAGGGCGTTAATAAACGGAACGCCTCCACCGTACAGGAAACTGAAGGTCCTTGCAAATCTGCCTGCCATAACCATCTTGAGGAGTGTCCCGATACAGGGAATATGAAGGATCATTTTGTCCCTCCACACCGCTGCCCCAGGGCGTGTAAAGATTCCGGCCAGAATCGCAGCGGCACAGCCGACAGCCGCAGCAATCTCCGTAAAATGATTTTGAAGCCCAATACTTACCGCCATTAGTACCTGTGTGGAAACCGGTATTTTCTCCATCGATTCGAACAGTTCGAAAAAACTGGGCAGTACCGTTGTGAATAAAAGGATCACCACCACAGCAACCGTCAAGAAGAGAAAGGCCGGATAAATCATGGCAGTTCCCACCTTTTTTCTCGTCTCATCTTCCTTTTCAAAGTACTCTGCCATCTTGCCGAAGGCGTCTGCCAGGCTGCCTCCCGCCTCTCCGGCGCGTACCATGCCAATCAGGACAGGCGGAAATACTCCGTCCTGCATCTCCATCGCCTGGGATAAATCCATGCCGTGCAGGATCATATGATAGAGTTTTCCATAAATCTCCTTTAAATCTTTTCTGGATTCCCTGACACTGATTAAATTCAGAGCCTGTGCCAGCGGAATCCCTGAATTCAGCATGACCGCCATTTCACTCATAAACCGTGCAAGCAGGCCACAGCTGAGCGGGCGCTTTCTGACTCTTCCACGTTCTTCTTTCAGTTTCACCGGATACAGTCCCATACCACGGATCTTGATCCATGCCTGATCACGGTCCTGAGCCTGAATCTTCCCTTTCATGCGCCTGCCATTGATGCTTTTCGCAGTATACTCATAATCCGCCACAGGGTCCTCCTTTCTCTCACCGTAAAAATCCCAGATACCAGGCCAGCAGCTGATCCCCATACAGCAGGGAAAGCACCACACCCACCGCCAGAAACGGACCGAAAGCAAAATGGTCGCTGCGTCCGGCTCTGCGTGTTGCCAGCAGCCAGATCGCATAACAGCCACCGGTTACAACAGAGAGAAACCCTGCTGCGGCAACCCGCGGCCAACCGAGTATCAGACCACAGACTGCCATCAGCTTGATATCACCGCCGCCAAAGCTTCCCGGAACAGCAAGCGTCATGAGAAACATGGGAAAACTGACTGCCGCACCTCCCAGCGCCCTGCTAAAAAGAGAAATTCCGGACTCCGCGCCGAGAGACAGAACCGCAGGTATGAGAAGTGCGGCCGTCATACGGTCAGGAATATGCATGGTCTTGAAATCCGTATATGAAATTGCAGTCAAAATCAGGCATACCAGCCATATCATGACCGCGCGGAGGCTGAGTCCGCCGCAGTGATGCCAGGATAGACCCGCCAGAAAAAGGGCCACCGCAGCTGCGACGACCCTCCCGGGAATAATTCTGCCCATATGCTCCTCATTCTTCATACGTAACGCCCTTTCCTCCGGTGATCGTAATCTTCTTCCCATTTTCCGGAGTATACTCTACTTCCTCAACCTTGTTTCCATCCAGTGTTATCGTAAAGTGGCTTCCGTTTTCCACATCATTTCCAAGAAATGCCTCCACTCTGTCCATGTATTTCGATCCGTCTTTTCTGGTATAAACGGTGACCGAGGCGGCCGCAGTCCCATCCTTTGACGTCTCCAGCTCCAGTGCTGCGGCCTGTGCCGCCACATAGACATTCCTGGCCTGGGAAGTATACGACTTCTTTCTGGCATCACTGATAAAACCGCTCATGGTCGGAATGGCAACCGCCGCCAAAATCGCAATAATTACCAGAACTGCAAGAACTTCTACCAGTGTAAATCCATCTCTGTTTTCTCTCATGTATCTCCAATTTTTCATCCCTGGTATTCCTTTTCATTTTCTGTCACGGACTTCAACTTCGGTATCATTTTTTATCTCAATTTCGTAATTTTTCACATCATAGATGATACCGCTTACTTTACTTGTCGTCCTGTCATAATTGATCAGCCGGATCTTCCCGCCTTTCGTGACGCTTCCTTTCAGCATCTCGTACAGGGCATTCTCCTCACTTCCTACCTCCGGGTAAAAGATCTCTTCATACATCACGAAATCATCGATGGTTCCGTCGGCAATCCGTTCAATGACGTATGACTGCATGGCAGCTTTAACCATATATGCCTCTGCCACATACGACTTTTTCTTAGCATCATCGATAAACCCGTTCAGCACCGGAATATTGGTCGCTGCAAGAATCGCAACGATAGCCAGCACCGTAAGCGTTTCTATTAAGGTAAATCCCATATCATCTTTTTGCATACGTTTTCGTGTTCGATTCTTCCAATTAAATAAACTGATTTTTTTCTTCATTATAGTAATAGCCGATCAAGGCCAGTCCGCCGGTTATCTCTTCCATATTAATACCAAGTGACAAGCAGCAGTCCTCCAGGGATGGGTAATAGTCGCGAAGCTGGGTATTGAGAAAACTCAGCAGCATGACCGGATCTTTGGGTATATTTGCCATTTCCGATTCTCCTGTTCTGTATCAATGCAATTCATTCTAGCATATATTATCAGTATTTTCAAGAAAGGCCTGTACGAATGAAAAAAGTCGTGATACAATCGTTTTCAGCATCATAACAGGAGGATATCCAATGAAAAAAATATTAATGCTCGGTACCGGCGGAACCATCGCCTGCAAACGCGGAGAATACGGCTTAAAGCCCCTCATATCCTCTGACGAACTTCTCTCATACGTTCCGGATGCAGCACAGTTCTGTCAGGCGGACAGCCTTCAGATTCTCAATATAGACAGCACCAATATGCAGCCAAAACACTGGCTTGCCATGGCGGAAGCCATCGAGACACATTATGAGGAATACGACGGCTTTGTAATCTGTCACGGAACGGATACCATGGCTTATACGGCGGCCGCCCTCTCCTATCTGATCCAGTCTTCTGCAAAGCCCGTTGTCATAACCGGTGCCCAGAAGCCCATCGATATGGAAAACACGGATGCCAGGATCAACTTGTATGACAGCCTTCGTTTTGCCAGCGACGACCGCGCATGCGGCGTCACCATCGTCTTTGACGGTAAGGTGATTGCCGGAACCCGTGGGAAAAAGGAGCGGACGAAGAGCTACAATGCATTTTCCAGTATCAATTTTCCATATATTTCCATGATTCAGGATGGCCATGTCATCTTTTACCTGGATGAAAAGGAGCATTTAACGGATCACGTGCATTTTTACCACACGCTGAATCCCAACGTTGCCCTGCTGAAACTGATTCCTTCCATGGGGGCCGATGTTCTGGATTATATGGCGGAGCATTACGACGCCGTCATCATTGAATCCTTCGGCGTAGGCGGCCTTCCGTCCTATGACAGCGGGGATTTTTACAAAGCCATCGAAAAATGGATCTCTCTCGGCAAGACCGTCGTCATGACTACCCAGGTGACCAATGAGGGCAGCAATATGTCCGTTTACGAGGTCGGTCGCACCATCAAAAAGGAATTCGGCCTGCTGGAGGCTTACGACATGACACTGGAAGCCACCGTGACAAAGCTGATGTGGATACTGGGACAGACGCAGGACGCACATGCCATCCATGATATGTTCTATACAACAGTAAATAAAGATATTTTATGGCGGGGTTAAGATCACCACGCCATTCTTTTGCTGTGACTTTCTGTTATAATTTTTAATTATTCGGGATATGCAATCAGCTGGTTTCCGTTTTCCGCCACATCGATCACAATTGTATTCCCCGCTCTCACTTCATCTCCCAGGATGATCTTAGCGGCCAGTGTCTCCACATGCTTCTGGAGATACCGTTTCAGCGGACGGGCTCCGTAAACCGGATCATACCCCCGGTCCACCACAAACTGCTTCGCAGAATCCGTCAGTTCAATCTTCAGTTCCTTATCCCCAATCCGTTTGTTCAAATCCTGGATCATGAGATCGATGATGCCTGCAATGTTCTCTTTCGTAAGAGGCTTAAACAGGATAATCTCATCCAGCCTGTTCAAAAATTCCGGACGGAAATGGCCTCTTAAGTCATTCATAACCATGGCCTCGGCCTCCGGCGTTATGCTTCCCGTCTCATCGATCCCATCTAAAAGGTACTGGGAACCAATGTTTGAAGTCATGATAATAATTGTATTTTTAAAGTCTACGGTTTTACCGGTTGAATCGGTGATTCGTCCATCATCCAATACCTGAAGCAGGACATTGAACACATCCGGATGGGCCTTTTCCACCTCATCAAATAAAACGACCGAATACGGTTTTCTGCGGACAGCCTCTGTCAGCTGACCGCCCTCATCGTAGCCTACATATCCTGGCGGCGCCCCGATCAGACGGGATACGGAGTGCTTCTCCATGTATTCGCTCATATCGATTCTGACGATGTTATTCTCATCATCAAACAGCCTCTCGGCCAGGGCTTTCGCCAGCTCCGTCTTACCCACACCGGTAGGTCCCAAAAACAGGAAGGAGCCGATCGGCTTCGTGGGATCCTTGATCCCGGCCTTGGACCGGATAATGGCCTCGGTCACTTTTTCAACCGCCTCATTCTGTCCAATGACTCTCTTATGCAGTTCTTCATCGAGATGAAGCGTCTTATTTCTCTCGCTCTCCGTCAGCTTTGCAACCGGAATTCCTGTCCATTTGGAAACGATCTTTGCGATCTCATCCTCCGTCACATTCTCATGTACCAGACTCAAATCCTGGCTCATGACACGTGCTTCCTCTTCCTCCAGTTCTTTCTGAAGCTGAGGCAGTTTTCCGTACTGCAGTTCAGCCGCACGGTTTAAATCGTATTTCTGCTTGGCATCCTGAATCTCCCGGTTTAAATTCTCAATCTCTTCCCTCAGCGCCGATAAATGTTCCACTGAGGATTTCTCATTTTCCCACTGGGCCTTAGAAACGGCAAATTCATCATGCAGCTCCGCCAGTTCTCTCTGAAGTTCAGCCAGACGGTCCTTGCTTAAATGATCCGTCTCCTTTTTAAGAGCTGCTTCCTCAATCTCCATCTGCATAATCTTTCTGGAAAGCTCATCGAGTTCGGCAGGCATGGAATCCAGCTCTGTCTTAATCATGGCACAGGCCTCATCGACCAGATCGATCGCCTTATCCGGAAGGAACCTGTCGCTGATATAGCGGTCCGAAAGGGTTGCCGCCGATACCAGAGCCGAGTCCGTGATTTTAACACCGTGATAAACCTCGTACCGTTCCTTTAAACCACGAAGGATTGAGATGGTGTCCTCCACCGTTGGTTCAGCTACCATAACCGGTTGGAATCTGCGTTCCAGCGCCTGGTCCATCTCAATGTACTGACGGTATTCATCCAGCGTCGTAGCACCGATGCAATGAAGCTCACCCCTGGCCAGCATAGGCTTCAGCATATTGCCGGCATCCATGGATCCTTCCGTCTTGCCTGCTCCTACAATAGTATGGAGCTCATCGATAAACAGAATAATCTGTCCGTCGCTCTTCTTCACCTCATCCAGAACGGCCTTCAGTCTTTCCTCAAATTCACCCCGGTACTTGGCTCCCGCCAGGAGAGCCCCCATATCCAGGGCAAACAGCTTCTTATCTTTTAAGCCCTCAGGCACATCTCCGCGCACGATACGCTGCGCAAGGCCTTCCACAACTGCGGTTTTACCGACACCGGGTTCACCGATTAAAACCGGATTATTCTTCGTCTTTCTGGAAAGTATTCTAACCACGTTACGAATCTCGCTGTCACGGCCGATCACCGGGTCCAGCTTCTGGTCTCTCGCACGTTCCACCATGTCATACCCATACTTCTCCAGTGTGTCGTACGTAGCCTCTGGGTTATCGCTCACCACCCGCTGATTACCGCGGACCGTCGACAGTGCCTGAAGGAAGTTCTCTCTCGTAACTGCATAGGAACGAAACAGCTCCTTTACCATTCTGGAAGGCTGTTTTAACATGGCGAGAAACAGATGTTCTACAGAAACGTATTCGTCCCCCATGGCTTTTGCCTCATCCTCGGCGCTGATTAAAACCTTATTCAAATCATTGCTGATATAGAGCTGGCCTCCGCTCACCTTCGGCAGCTTCTCGATCGCCTGAGCAGTCTCATTGATAAACTGTTCCTTCTGAACGTTCATCTTTGTTATGAGCTTTAAAATCAGGCTGTCTTCCACGGTTAAAAGGCTGTACAGCAAATGTTCCTGTTCAATCTGCTGGTTTCCATATTCATAGGCCAGCTTCTCGCAGTTCTGCACCGCCTCAAGTGACTTCTGTGTAAATTTATTAATGTTCATATTATCCTCCTTCTCATCCTATCCGGAGATACAAAGCATTTGTTTTAATTGTTCTATATGTACTATAACAGATGTTTTATGTGATGTCAAGAAATATTTTCCCTGTTACTGCTCTTACATTAATCTTACGTTTTTTTCCGTTATGTTGTCTTTTGAATCCCTATCCTTTATAATTTACTTAGCAGTTTATGAAATATCTGTTGCCTCACAGGAAAGGAGACGGAACGAATGAAATCCTGTTCTCATAAAAGAAAAATAAAAAGCATTGCGGCTCTCGCCGCCTGCTGCCTGTTTGTCAGCGCGGGGACCGGAGTATTCCCAAGTTTTGCCCATACCCCCGACGAATCCCGCTTTTTAAATGGGACCTGGGAAAAAGACGATCACGGCTGGTGGTTTGCCAATAAGGGAAATCCCGCCTATTTTACCTCCACCTGGGCAGAATATCAGGGCTATTCTTATTATTTTGGTGCCGATGGCTATTTGGTTACCGGCTGGAATTATATTAATAACCACTGGTACCGCTTCAATCCGGAAAAAGGAAGCCATGAAGGAGCCATGATGACAGGGTGGATCTTCGATCCTGATTATAACGGCTGGTTTTATACCAACCCCTCCGGCATCCTGGTCACCGGCTGGAATAAAATCGGCGGAGAGTGGTACTACTTTAACCCGGATTCCGACGGAACGATGGGACTCATGGCCGTCAATCAGGTGATCGACGGCTATTACGTAAATTCTGATGGAAAAATGAATGAACCGTAGACTGTAACATGTATAGGAGCATTCGAGATTATAAAACGGGATTGGAATCAAACTGCATGACATATTTTCCCTGATGTCCTGAGTGATAATTCCAATCCCGTTTTGTTATGCTTCCAACTGTTATACATACAGAGACACGCTTCCACTGCACTCTTATGAAACAGAGACAGCACGTCTTTCGAGCCCGTGGAAACGCAGAGAAAAGACTGCAGCCCGGAATATCCAGTCAATAAACATTCCGTACCATACCCCCATTACTCCCAGCTGAAACACCCGCACAAAAAGATATGCAAATGCAATCCGGAACACCCACATGGAGAAAACCGAAACTGCCATGGTAAACTTTGCATCGAGTGATGCCCTGAGTGTGTACGGTATGGTAAATGCAAGCGGCCAGACGACCATGGCAATGCTGTGGGCTGTAATCATCTGCTTTGATATCGCAGATGCCTCCGGCGACAGCTGGTAAATCCCCACCAGCTGCCCTCCAAACACAATCATCACCGTGCACAGAACAAGGAGGATCGCATAGTTGATGCCTGTCAGCTGACGCGTATACTGCTTGGCCTGTCCCTTCTCGCCGGCGCCTATACACTGCCCTACAATCGTGATCAGCCCAAGCCCAATTGCATTTCCCGGCAGGTACAGCAGGGTAACCAGATTTGATGCAACTGCATAGCTTGCAATGGCCGCGGTACCCAATGATGAAACGAGACTCTGTAAAGCGATTTTTCCAAACTGGAACATTCCGCTCTCCAGACCATTGGGAATACCGATAGATAAAATATTCCTGATCATATGAAGGTTTGGCCGCAGTTCACTCAGCCGGTTAATTCTAATGATGTTATCCGGCTTCTGAATCAGACAGACCATCAGCACAGCTGCCACCATCCTGCCTGCCAGCGTGGGATATGCCACACCGGCAACACCCATGTGAAGTCCAAAGATACAGACTGCGTTTCCTACTACATTGATTGTATTCATCACAATAGAGATCACCATGGATATCCTGGAATTCCCCATGGAGCGAAACAATGCCGCGCAGGAATTATAAACGGCGATAAACGGATAAGAAAGAGCTGTAATCCCAAAGTATATCACCGCGTCATTCATAACTGCTGTTTCCACTTTTCCAAACACAGCCCCAAGTAAATGGCGGTTACCGATTAAGGCCGCCGTGGTCACGACCAGAGACAGTACGGTTGTAACACCAACCAGCTGACCCGCTGCCCGGCAGGCATTTTCCGATTGCTTTTTTCCCAGATACTGAGCTGACACCACTGCTCCCCCAGTGGCAAGCGCCGCCAGAATCTGAATAATCAGCACGCTGATGGAATCTACCAGGGAAACTCCTGACACGGCCGCCTCACCGACTGCCGCAACCATCATGACATCGACCATGCCCACCAGTACGGCCAGTATCTGCTCCACGATCAGCGGAGCCAGTAATTTCGTTAAATCCTTCCTTGTAAACATGTTTCTGCCTCTTTCAACTGTCCTTCTGCTCTGAAGTAATCCGCAGGAATCACCTGCATCGAATTCCGCGCTTACCGTTACTCAAACGGATACCGGATTCCCCACTGTTCTCTCAAAGCATCCATGGTCTCCATCATACGAATCGTCACATGATGGGGCATCTCTGGACATTCCAGGCGATTCTCCCGGATAGCCTTCCGGCTGGCTTCTATCTGGTACTCATACCCGGATATCTGCTCCGGTCTCGTATAGGCTTCCTTCAGCCTGCGGTTTTCATCAAACACCCTGATGGATTCAAAATTGTTAATATTCTCTACTTCGATGTACCCTTTTGTCCCGTAGATAATTCCTCTTCTGTCTGACAGCACGTGAATGGAGCTGTTTAATACCGCCATCTTCCCGCCCGGATAGCAGAATGTCATGCTGTTCTGTGAGTCTACACCGGTCTCTGTCTTGATTACAGTCGAAGTGATGGAAGTGATCTCATCCCCAAACACCAGAGACGCAAACGCAATCGTATAAATTCCTACATCGAGCAGCGCACCTCCCGCCAGATTCGGATCTACCAGTCTCTGAATCCCGTCAATCAGATAGCACAGGCTTGCAGTCAGAGTCATTGGTTCCCCAATAATCCCGGAATCCAGTACCTCTCTTAACGTCTTTGCCATCGGCATGTAACGGACCCACATCGCCTCAGTAATAAGCAGCTTTTTCTCCTCCGCCAGAGCGATCATCTCTTTTGCCTGGGCCGCATTCACTGCAAACGCCTTTTCACACAAAACATGTTTTCCATGTTCCAGGCAAAGTACCGCATTCTTATAATGCTCCGAATGAGGGGTTGCGATATACACCAGTTCTATCTCCGGATCCGCGACAAGCTCCTCATAAGAACCGTACGCATGGTCAATACCGAACCGTTCCGCAAAAGCTTTCGCCTTCTCCAGACTTCTCGACGCCGCACCGTAAAGCTTAACGCCGGACATCCGGTTCATCGTATCAGCCAGAGTAGCCGCTATCGCACCGGTTCCCAATATTCCTATCTTAAGATCCTCCATCCCTTCTCCTCCTGCGCAATTATGATTTTGTCATTCAGTATATCACAACAAAACTGCCTGCACAATCACTCTTTTCCCTTTTCCCATGCATGTGGACAGCGTAATGATGGAATCTGTTATCTCCGGCTGCTTCCCCGTCAAATAGAGGGATTTTCTTTCTATATTATTTAAATATGTCCTTTTTTCCTCCTCACTGTTAAAATAACTCTGATATACTCCCACCTCCTCTTCCCGGATAATATAGCAGGAAAATATCATATACCTCTGCCAGTCTCCCTGACAATAAATCATTATATACCTGTGTTCCCGGAAGTAATCCTCGTTGATATACTGCTTCAAATCTCCAAACATGCTTCCATCTTTCATGTTATGTCCATAAATAATCAGATTTTCGGCTCCCTCCCCGCAAAAAATACTTCCGCATGGATTCTCCTTTCCGCTGAATGTATGGTTTAAATAATAACCAGGAATCGTATTTTTCACCACCGGATAGCTGATATTTGTTCCCGGAATCCAAAGCCAGAATACATAGTCCGGATTCCGGGAAGTCATCAGGCGGGTCCATTCATCTTCCTCTTCTTCCTCTTCTCTGTTCCAGTTCCATTCCTCTGTTTGATTGCTCAGGCTGTCTGCGAACGCTTCTAACTGCTCCTGCAGCTGTCTGTATTCCTTCCGTCCCGACGCATAGTCCGCAAACCGGATTACCAGACAGAACACAGACAGCAGAAAACCGGCCAGGAGCAGAATGGTTATATTGAGCCGTTTTACTTTGTTCCTCCGTCTTATTCTCCGCATTATTTCCGTGCACCCGCCCGTCTCATCCGGTATAGAAATCCTCCCAGACAGAAGAGCGCAGCTGCCATAAGAGCCATAAGCGGATATTCATCGCCTGTCCGGGCACCGGGCTGACGGCTGGCTTCCTCTGCAGCGCTGACTCTGCCTTGGAATCCGGGTTTATAACTGGCCGTTATTCTTCCAATGCGGTGGGTATCATCAGACGGAGTTTCCGGAGGCAGCGGCTGGTCTGCCACCAGAATGATACTGTTCCCGGTAACTCTTCCATGAGAAATGGTAAAGCGATAAGTCTCTTCAGATATGAGATACCCTGACTGCCCGCTTGTCTCACGGTATATATAGGTTCCATCCGGCGGCATGGTAAATTCTGCTTTACCGTCCCTTCCGGTAACAACGGTAAATGTATTTCTTCCTGGCCCTGTAACCGTAAATTCAAAGCCTTCCAGCCCTTTTCCCGTCGCTGCATCCGTCTTCATCAGATACATGGTATTGCTCTCGGAATCGTGCTGCTTTAAGTCCGTCATGGTAACTTCAATCTGTCGGTTCTTTCGCGGAACCGTAAACGAAATATCGGCTGCCGGAAGATATCCGGGCGGGGCCTGTTTTTCATGAAGATAATACGTCTCCCCGGCTGTCAGTATTCCGGTTACATCCACTGGTTCTCCATTGGTTTCAAATTCCAATATAACAATTTCCTTTTTTGCTTCCAGAATCTGCAGGATCGCTCCTTTTATGGCATTACCAGACTGATCCTGTTTATGAATCCGCACTCTGGTCACATCGTTTCTCATTTCCACCAGATCCACGCTTCCGTCTTCGCTCACGGTAAAAGGGACCTCCTCCGCATAAGCGTACCCTGATTCAGGAGTTTCTTCACACAGATAATACGTTTTTCCGGCAGTAAGCTTTGCTGTAATTTCATGGGGCTTCTCACCTGAAATCCAGCGTTCCAGGACCTTCCCCCCTTCATCACGGACAGCCATATGGTTTCCCGGAAGCTCCTGGCTCCCGGTAAGAGCTTTTTTTGACAGCACCACATGAGTCGGACGGTCAGCCATCACCACGATTTGCCGGTTTCCGTCCCTGTCCACAGTAAACGGTACATCTTCCGCCAGCGCATAGCCATCGCGCGGTTTCACTTCATGCAGCCAGTATTCACCGCCTGCTGTCAGCTGACCGGTTATGCTCTTAAACTCCTGTGACGTGGTAAAGATCAGTTCTTCCCCTTCTTTAAATCCCGAATAGTCTCTTACCGCTTTTGCAGGACTTTTATCTTTGTTCAGAATTTGCAGGATAAATCCCGGCTTTTGTTTATCTGCTTCCGACGGACTGGCATTCTCGGCGGAAGACAGTGTAAGCTTCTCCACAACCACTTCTGTTTTTTTGTCCTTCATTCTTATGGTAATTGCTTCCGGTCTTAACGGCACTGAAAAAGCAATGTTTCTGCAGGATCCATAACCAGCCGGAGGCCGTTCTTCCACCAGTTCATACTTCCTGCCTGCCACCAGGACTCCCTCTGCCAGAACCGGCTTTCCTGTTGACGTATAGCAAAAAACAGCTTCACCGCTTTCCATATCTCTTACACAGTAATATCCCCCGGTCACAGATTCCCCTGTATCGGCATCCACCTTTTCCAAGTAAATTCTGGTCTTTCTATCCTGCATGACTATGGTTTCTGCAACGCCTTCCTTATTGACGGCAAACCGTATATCTTCCTCTTTCGCATAACCGTCAGGAGGCATATCTTCATGAAGTATATATTCATTTCCAGGTATGAGTACGTCCGACGGAATCAGGACCGGCAAGGACTCCTCTTTCGTAAATCGATAGATTTCCGCCTTTGTCACTGCGTCTATCAGCACATAGGAACCTCCCGAAATTTCTTCACCGGTCGTAATATCGATCTTGGAAAAATACAGCCTGACCGGCTTATCTTCCATATCTACATTATCGATTCTTCCAGATTCATTTAACGTAAACCGATAAATTCCTGTGATCTGCTCCGCTCCATCCGTGTAGTCTGTTGTCTCAGCCAGACAGTAACTGCCGCCTGCTGTCAGTACTTCCCTGACGGACTCATCGTTTCTGTTATTTACATATACGGCGCCCTGTGCCTCTTTTGATATCAGCCCGGAGATTTCCCTGCTGACCGGCTCATAGTCTCTGTTTACCTCCTGTATTATTTCATACTTTGTACCATAGGGCAGACCGGAGAAAATCATGTACTCCTCCCCCTTTAGGGAAATCTGCCCCTCCCCTTTTATCCGGCCTTCTTTAGAACCCGTATAATTCTGATAACCGGACAGCAGCCTCCCTGATGAATCCAGAAAGCGAATCCGGTACGCAAACACATCATCCGGGTTCTTTCCCAGTCCTGATATATGATTTCTGATTGTCAGACTGCCTTTGGGAGCAATTGGATTTTCCAGGATCGATTCCATAAGATTCGTCTGGGTTCCGGCAGTAAACACTGATCTTATAAATTCTCCCGTCTGGCCGCTTACCAGGGTAACAAGTTCTATCTGACCAACAGAATAAGGGGCTGCATCACGGATCTGCCAGGTCAGTGTTCCTTCCTTTTTTTCCGGTTCCAGGGACGCTCTCATAAATTCCAGTCCTTTCTCCAATTCAACAGTTACAGTGAGATCCGTGCTTTCCGCATTGGAATTTTTATATGTTATCACATACTTTACCACATCACCGTTTTTGACCGGCATATAACCGTTTCCTGCTGTTCCTGCAATTTCTGCAACCGCACTCTCCTTCTTAACAGGATTATTTATTTTATGCTCGACACTGCCCATCTCCACTGTCCAGGAATCAAGTTCTGTCCTATCCTGTTTTTCCAATCGGAGTCTCGTTTTTAAATATGTCCTCGAAGGTAAAAGGAAAGATCCATTTTCATCAAACCAGATTCTCCTTGTCCCTTTTTTGCTCATCTCAGTATTGCCATCTGAATAACGGGTATACTCAGTTATTTCATACAAATGCCCTTCCTCGATTCCATCCTCAGCCGTCAGGGTAACGTCTGTACTGCTGATGATATCGGGCAGTACCTTTCCGGTATCCAGATCTTTTAAAACTGTATAGGTCTTATCTGCCGCACGTCCGAAAACCAGAAGTGAATCAATAGCTCCGCCAGAAGAAGCGCACTCCAGTACACTGAAATTGTTTTTTATCTTACTGATCCCGGTTCCAGCCCGATTTACTGTAAAGATAACCGGAGGTGACAGATGGGCGCCTGCCGGCGCTTCCAGTTCCTCCATAATATAGACATGCCCCGCTGACAGTTTCTTTTTAATCGTAAAGCCCTGAGGTCCGGATATGTTAACTTCTATGGCTTCGCCGCTTTTTACGTATTTCCCGTCTATAGCCACGGCATGATAGACAGCGATCTTAGCCCCCTCCAATGCCATACCGGTTTCGAAATCTGTTTTTTTAAATCGTATTTGAGTCGGTTTATTCTCAACTACACATGTATATGTAACAACCTGGCTCTCTGCTTTCCCATCGAAAGTAAAAAACTTTTTGCCACCGGAAAGCTGGTAATAATCAGGCGGAGATACTTCCTCGATAGTGTACGTATAGGGATCAATCGTTCCATCGGCCCGAACTTTTCCTACTGCCAGATTCTGAAGTTTCGCACGGCCATCACGGCCGGTTGTTATGTACCATTCCTCCTTCGTATCTCTGTTTGTAATTAGAAATCTGGCATTCTCCAGCATTTCCCCCGTATCATCCGCTTTTTTAACCAGTTCCAGACGTCCTTTCAACGGCAGATTCACCATACGGATTATCCCGGCTGTATCTCTTCCAATCTCTACCTTCATTGGTTCCCGTTTTACCATATATGCGGGAACCTCCTCTTCCACAATATAATACGGGCCGTCTGGTATTCTGCTGATCCGGTGGGGTTTTAAATCGCCCACGCCAAAACCTTCCGGGATCCTGTCCTGGTACCGGTCTTCTTCTGTAAATCTGCCGTCAGCGCCTGAAATCCAGCGTTCAATCAGATTATTCTCATCACTGTTAAAGTTTCCATCCGTATCCGGCCGATAGAGAGCCATCTTAACGCCTTCAGCCGCGTATTCCTTATCCCCGTCAGAAATTAATTTCAGTATGGAGACAGACTTTTCTGTATTTTCCAGACTGAATCTCTGTACACTCCCGTTCTCCTCAATCACAAGGGCTTTGGGCTTTGCAGGTTCATAGCCTTCCGGAACCTCGTTCTCAACCAGGACATAATTTCCTACTCTTCTTCCATCTTTTATCCCTGTAAACGGCAGATAATCAATTCTGTGCATCCCTTCCAGGGTATCATAGCTTTTTATCCCGTCCGCCAGCTCCCGGTAATTGAACTGATACTCAAAGTTCAGCGGAAGCTGTCCATCTTCTTCCAGGGAACCATTCCGCGCATTTCGGTAAATGGTAATTCTGATTATCTTATCGTCATCTGTTCTCCACAATTGTACCGTGCTGCCCGTCACACCGGTCTTTCCAGAAGAAATTCGCTCTGCCGATCTCTCTCCTGCTTTTGTATGCCATGTCAGCCATACAAATTCATCGCCCTGTTTCCGATATGTATTCTCGAAATCCAAAATAAAACCGGATTGATTTACAGCCAATCCCAAAAAGGCTTTGATACGGTCCGTCAGTTTTCGGCTTAACTCGTAATTCTCCGTGTACGCTTTTAGATCATCTGTTTTCCATTCATCGATCAGCCGGTCTTTTGCAAACTGCGGCTCTCCCCCGTTCATCTGTATGTTTCCCTGTTCATCAGTCACAGCATTGTAGAGCGCCAGGCCTGCAGCATGCTCCCCCGGCAGCGGCACCATACTCCCATACTCGTCCTTACAGTATTTAAAAACTTCCAGCTTAGTATGATCGTTTTTCATATGAAACGTCTGTACTTCGCCTGTCTTCTGAACCTCTATATTCATGGAGTTACGGACATAGCCGCCTGCAGCTTCTATTTCTTCCAGGATATAATCACCTGCCGGAATCCCTTCAAAGTATTTTGGTTTTCCATCCGTAATCCACTCGGCCGTCACAACTACCGGAGTATTATCTTCCGGATTTTCCACCGTCCACGATGCAGGGGTATTTTCTGTTTTCTCCAGGTAATAGCCGTCCGGATAAGCTTCTGTATCAGTCGTATAGTTCCTCCTGGCCTTATAAAGAACCAGATGAGCTCCCGATATCTGACCGTAGCTGTAGGCTCCCTTAGGCTCTGTCGTCTTTAATATCTCCTGATAATCACTGACGATATCTATTCGATACTGATCTGCAGCATCTGTCTTTACAATTTCAACCTTTATTTTTTCATCTACCAGTTCGGCATTCTGGACCTGTCTCGTTTCTCTGACCGTAAGACCGATGGGGAATCCCTTAACATATCCGGCCGGCGCTTCCGCCTCCTCCATAATGTAGGTCCCCGGAATAACGCGTTTCAGCATATCCGCCTGTCCTGTCCCAGAGGCATAGTGAAAGGGATCATCAGGATACCGGTCGCCTGTCGTCCACACATTTTCCATAATCCATGCCTCGCCCTGACGATGGTACAATTTTTTATCGTCCGCAGGATCTTCCTCTTCTCCGATATCTCGCAGTTCCCCACAGTTATTAATTTTATAGGCATTCCGGTTAAACGCAGGCAGAAGATCATTGTAGCGATATCTTACGTAATCATGATCAATATCATAAACAGGTTCTCCTTTTTTATATACCTGGTCAGATCTCTGATAATATTCGGGAAGTCCATGACTGCCCACGATCGGATTCAGAGACTTATTAAACGCCGTTCCATCGAAGCTTCCAATCGTATACTCCCCTTCGGTATCCGCATTTATTGATGCAATCCGGTATGTTTTTATTTTTTCCTGCGCGATCACAGCTCCATTTGCCGACTTTGACACATTGACCGGCCAGACCAGAATCCTCTCGTACTGCTTCCCCTTTCGGTCCGTTCCCAGTTCTGTAGTGTATGCCATTCCCATTGTCGGATGGACTTTTGCATCTCGGTTCCCGTCAGAATCTACATGGTAAAGTTCGGTTCCTGACTGCAGCGTAAAACATTTGTCCAGGGCTGAGTATTCTGCATCCATCAGATCACCGCCGGTAAGTTCAAAGACGGGACGGCCATTTTTTAATGCATATATGGATTCCTGGTTTCGTACCTGAATGCGTTTTCCGTCGCGGTCATAACCGTATATTCGCCCGTCACTTCCCCGTTCCGTGACTTTCAAGCCTCCCAAAGAATAATAAAGAATATCCGTGTCCTTCCGTTCCATGGTCCGGTACGTCCAGGTACCGGATCCCGTTCCCCCTTTCAGACTTCCTTCTATATCATCTGAATTTACAAATTCTACAGTATTACCTGCATATCCTTCCAAAACCTTTATGCTCTTCACATTGTTATTGCGGTCCCGGACCACCTCTACGCCGTCAAAACCGTAATCACCGCTGTCGCCATTAGATTGGATCTCGATGCCGTCATACAGGATCATCTTTGCCCCTGAAACATAACGGTTCTTATCACCTGCAGTATCCAGCGGCCGTGTTATCCGGCCGTACCCTGCAAACACACCATCCTCGCAGACAGGAACGACCTCATCTCCCGCCTGCTTCCGGCTTTCTAAGTATTCCGCAGTTCCCTTATACCAGGCATAGTTTAAATAGGTTCCTCCTTTATACGCAAACTCAAGATTGTCCTTACCATATTTTGCTGTCAGCTCTGTTTCGCTGCCCTCGACCCGTGTTCGGGTGCAGTAAGTAACAGTCCGGCCTTTCTCTTTTATCTTGGATACTTCGAGACGTATCGGCGTATTTCCCACATAAATTCGCCCAGTATCCGCTGCCCCCTCGGGTCCCTGTCCGATCCCGTCCTCATAGACGGCCGCGGTTACCCGGCTGTCCCGGCTTCCATTCAGATAATAAGAAATCTTATCGGAATAGATTTCTATGGCGATTGGTTTCGTCCTGGCATATCCGGAAGGCGGCCTCATCTCACATAAAACATAGGTACCTGCTCCCAGTGGCTGCGGAGTCATCAGATAACCGGTATTCTGATCCTGCCAGGATAACTCTGCCGGATTCTCCTCCTCCGCCTGAACACCGTCCCGTGTTGTCGTATACGCCTCAAATTCCCCTGTTCTGCGGCCTTTGGCATCCACCATGACAATCTGCTCGCGCTCACTGCATATGGGAGTTCCAGCCGCCACAATTCCTGTCCACAGACCGCCCGGTTCTGGAAGCCCCCTGGCAGCTCTTGTAATCTCAGATGCTCCCATAGCCTCTAAAAATTCTCTGGATCCTTTTATTTGAGTATCCGTCTCATAGAACCTGGCAAGGCCATCTGTATTTTCGCCATCTTCACGGTCTGCGGCATATATCGTAAAAACTGCCCCGTCGTGAAGAATATTTTCACCGGTCTCCGAATCCAGCTTTTCTATACGCAGACGACTCCTGTAAAAGGTATTCCTGAATTTTCGGTATCCATATCCCATGCCGCCAGAGGATCCATCCGGATTCTGTATGGTATCGCGCTCTTCATTTACCGGTTCCGTCACTGACCACGGCACAAGCATGGAAGCATATTTTCCATCATAGGCTGTCTGCATTCCATCCATGGAAGACAACGTCTGTCTATGCTCTGAAACAGAGCCGTAGCGGTAGATTCGCTCTATGGCGTCACTTTCGTATTCCTTTCCACCAGGTGCAGTAATCCCATGATTGACATCATCAGCCAGATAGTGACTCTCCGGATTTCCTCCTTCCTCTTCCGGGCAGACGATCGTATTATAATAATCTTTCATCGGATCGTATTCACTCTGAGTAATCTCAAAGTGCGGGGTGCCGCTGGGATCTCCCAAAGCGTTTCCAGCCAGTTTAGCGAGATCGAGACCATACTTATAAATCTCGTAATCTCCCAAATATCCATGTGCCTTAATAACATGCTCTCTTACGCTTTCATCTGCCTTTCCCGCCCATTCTTCGTTAAAGCGAATAAAATATTTTGCTGCCAGGTCTGCTACCGGCAGATTCGCATTATAATGATAATATCGGCTCAACCGTTCCGGCGTTTCGCTGGCCCCTGCCTTCCCGTCTTCGTATACAGCCGGTAATTCAATTTCCTTTGGCACATCAACTGCATAATGTTTATTGGGAAAATCCTCCAGTTCTTTGTCCATTGGCTGCTGTTCCACTGCCACATACGTACCATAGGGAAGATATTCCGAGATAGCATAACAGTATCCTGCTGCTGCCTCCTTATCCGCACTCAAAGTCGTCCTGTCTTTATCCTTGCCGCCGTCTGATTCACTGTCCCACTCAATAGCATAAATCTCATCCAGGTCATAGTGGAAAAATGGTTTTAAATAGTTTTCTGCCTTGATCAATGCGGCATTTAATGCGGTATCATACACTTCGTCCTGATAGTTTTCACTGCCTGCTGCAATTTCTGTTTCACCCGTGCCGTTCTCTTTCACCAGTTTTTCTACTTCTCTGTCCAGATACCAGGAGATCGCAAACTGTCTTACCGCGTCTGACCAGTTTCTATTTTCTTTTGCTGTCTCCGATGTATTTGCTTCGTTTTGAATTTCCGTATTATTATGCTGTGCAGGATAAATACGCTCCGATCCGGCAGTTCCAAAGAGCAGCTGTCTGATAAATGCCAGAGGCTTAAAAGAAGTATATTCCGGTTTTGCTTTGTCCCATTTATCCTGATTTGCAACCCCAACTGCGTCAAAGAACTTCTGATAATTATATCTGCTGATCTCCTTATCATCTCCATCTGCATCCACTTCATGAGACAGAATGGTTTCCAGAACTGCCGTATACCCGGTCTCCGGATATTCATTGATCCGTCCATCCGTAGAACTGTAAAGCTCCTGATTGGCGATTGCATCTCTATTGGATCTTCTGGAACGAAAATCGGTCCTGTGCAGAACTTTCGTATAGATCTTTTGCACCAGATTCGGATATGCTGCCCGATACGCTGCAATATCGACGGTATTTCCATTTCTGTCAAGCCATTCAACCTCTCCATCTTCCGTTCGGTATAATTGTTCCAGATTGGACTTTAAATAAATCTTGAAACGGAAATTAGGCCGGTACGACGCAGTATCCTCTATTCCACCCCCATTTTGCGTAAAATAATCTTCATGACCGGAATCAGCAAATGTATTGTCCCCATACTTACCATCCTCTTCGACAAGGATGTCTTTTACAATCTTAATCTTCTGCATAACAGGACGTTCCATCACATTTGCAGGTTCTCTTCTCATATTTCCATCCTGCCACGGCTGATCATACGACGGCGGTGTAAGCGTTATATTCTGAATATAGGAATCTGCCTCCCGCTGAACTGGCCGGCTGACAAAGTAACTCTGATTGATATACGCCTGTTTGATTGAATATTTCCCACTCCCGTTATCAGATACTTTAAGCCTGACAGTATCCGTATCTTTAAATGCTTCTGCTGGAAGTGTAACTTCATACATCTTATGATCAGCATCATACACGGATGTCAGCCTGATGTTATTTTCGACCGTCTTAAACCCATCCTGTTCCACATAGTCAATAACTGTTTCTTCCGCATATTTTAAATCTCCCGCATCATCAATCTGCTGCTCGCCAGCTGCATAGATCCAGTATGATGGTGTCCGAACCGTCACTGCTGAAAAGGAATCCGGGAGTTGGGCCGGATATGATACCTTCAGCCCTTCTATTTTCTGTTGTTTTAATGTCGCTCTCTCCAGAAAACCATTTTTCATACGCCAGGACAGCACTGCCGGATTGGATTCCGGGTCTTCGTATGCGATGTAGACAAAATATCCGTTCCCGCTGTCTTTTTTCAAATAGAGACGGTTTTTATCCGGTATATAAACTGCATCATCCCGGCTGTCCTCGTAAAGCTTCCATTCATACCGTATAATCGCATAAATATCTCTCCCTGACTGCTCGATGTCTGAAATACGCAGACTATTAAAATACTGCAGATCATGCGCTTTCATACCAGCTGCAATGGAAAGAATCCATTCCGTATCCGTAGTTCCGTTTAATTTCACACGCACCCACGGCGCATCATTCCCCGGTTCCATATATCCGAGGCCGCCCAGTTCCCTGTTATAGAGATTCTGAAATGCCTCTGCTTCCCCTTCTGAATGGAGTTCTGTTACTGCCGGTATACCCATAGTATGGTAATTCATGGGCTTAACGCCGATTGTCTGTTCTTTTTCATCTGACACGGCATTGACACTATAGCTCTGTCCCCCGGGAAAGAATACCGCCTCCCCCAGTGTTGCCGCCACTTTCTCTCCTGCCCGATAGACAAAAGTACCCGCTGCCGCCATAACCGGTTTTATCACTGTTCGATAAACAGGTACCGTAATCTTTTCCGGAACCTTTTGACTGGCTGACAGTTCAAACACCGCTCCTTCCGGAAACTGAATACCCTGCAGTGTCAGATCGTGATCCACCTGATGAGCGGTTATATCAAAATAGTTTCCGTTTCCCACCGTATCGAGAGTAATTTTACCAATAGCGACATCCGCCGTGTGATACTCCCCTTCATAGTTATCTCTGCCGTTTGTGATGACATTGGTTCTGCCATTGACAGAAAGCTCATATCCTTCTGATCTGGCCAGTTCTTTTACATAATAGTCCGTTCCATGTTCTTCTACAATTAAGGGCCGCCCAATCCAACCGTTTCCATTGTTTTTATCATTATCCGATACCGGATATACTGCATGGCTCCCTTTCAATCCTTCAATACCCGACTGGTTGGAAGAGTATTTCCAGTATCCGGCCTCACCGCCGGCCAGGGAATCCTTCAGATGAACGGGATTTCCTTCAGAATCAAAGCCAATATAGTTTTCAATGTCCATGACTGTATCTGCATCCGTTCTGTTCCGATAAAGATTCTCAGGTCCAGAAAAGCCTCCCGGTCTTTTTTCAATCTTTCCGGTCTTATAATTCCATGTCATTCCAGGTGCTTCCGTAAAAGCCATAAATGAGGCATCGCCATTTCGGTCTGTAGACGCTACGGCAACTAAATCATCCTTTTGGTAAACAGTGCCGGTGCAGCCGTCCGGATGATTTATATCCTGAAGGGCAAATAAGCCATATACTGCCCCCTCCATGGTACCATCCCCCATAGAATCTCCGTATGCATGATAAGTATTGTTTTCGCCTGCCTGTAAATACAGGTCACGTTTGTTGATATGTATTTCACCTTCCGTTCGATGATTGTATACAATAAACGTATGATCTGTAATGGCTTGGTTTCCCGGTACTACCGGGTCCGCCTCGGATGGTTCAAAGTATCCGCTTTCCACGGACTCACTCTTATTATTAAGCAGAGACTTATCACTCTTATTTCGCTCGACCAGACTCCGGGGCAGCTCAAACAATGCCTTCAGCCTGGCCAGGAGACCGTTCTTTTTCTTTGTGTTGGAGTCGGTTGCATGAGAGACAGGTGCATTGGAGGCTGATGCATTGGAGGCCGATGCCTTGGAGGCTGATGCATTGGAGATAGTAGCTTTGGAAGCTATTGTATTGGAAGCTGTGGCCTCCGAAGGGACAGCCGTATTGCCAGCCCTGTCTTCGTCCATATAATCCCTGTTTTTCCCGGCTTCCCGCTTATTTAGATAATATTTTTCTGTTTTCCCTGCCTTGAATTCCGGACGGTCTTTGTACTCGGAAGACGTGACAGTTTTTACCTCTATCGGAATATCGTCTGTATGACTTCCATGATTTGTATAACCCGGGCGCGGAGTCAGTTCTACTGCTGAGTAATCGTATTTCAGTGATATAAACTGACCGTAGAGCTTATCCCGGTCTGCCTCCAGCTGTTCTTTTGCTTCTCCTGCATCAATGGAATGAAAAAAGCCTCCCTGTTCTGCAAGACGCTCGCAGTAGTCCACCTCCTCCTGCCATGCTTCCTTCGCAGCTGTTTCATTCTCAGTATCAATCTCCGGATCTCCGCTTTCTTCGATTTCCGGTTCCGGATGGCCGCCGCAATAACCTTTCGTGTAGGTATAGGTCTTAGTATCGGTATGTGCTCTCCGTTCTGATGCGTTTTCCTTATTATCACCCAGCATAAGGATACCCTCTTCATTTGTCACATTAATATCCCAGGTACAGGGATCATTTGCTGCATCTCCTTCAGGATTACCCTCCCCATAATCCCAGCCTTCCCATCTTAAGAACTGGCTTCCACTCCTGTTTGCCCAGTTATCGAAGTCTTCCAGTTCTGTATCATTCAGCTGCGTATCATCAAAGGCTTCCAGAATATCCCACTTAGAACCGGCAAGAGGTTGTCCTGTCTCAGAATCGTATTTCCGCAGCTGGATATTATAGTGGGCTTCCCAGGTTTCGGTATGTTCATAGCGGTGAACCTCCATATTCCATTCTGCACCCGGGTTCAAAGGAATCCGGCCTCCTACAAGAATCTCCAACGGTTCAGATACTGCCGAAAAATATATCTGAGTATTTCCCCAGCCAAACTCTCCATTCCTTCCTCTTTTCGCACAACCGCGAAAGCCGGCCAGACCGCCCACGCCGAAACCGCAATTATAAAAACGATCTTCCTCCGAATTTTCCTGAAGCTTTAACGTGGCAATTGCATTGCCGTCTGATCCGCCATCCGCCGACTTAAAATCAATAGAACTTCCATCATTGGTATATTCCCAGCCTGAAGCAAGATTTTCCGCCGTCATACGCCGGTATACTTCTTTTTCATAATCCGAAAGATCTCCATAGGTGAATGTTATATGATACATACCATCCTCACCCAGCACAGGCGCCGAGACAGGCAGTGAGCTTCCCATATCGACCGTATAGTCAAATGTCGACAGAAACTTTGCAGCTTTCCAGCAATGAAAGAAATACTTCTGTGCCGGGCCTCCGTCTTTGAATGCATCATAAATGGCTGTGCTCCCATACGGATCCGGATTCAGCTTCGAGTTCAGCATTGTTCTTACAAAGTACTGTACAAAGTCCCAGTCTCCCTCCGGCGACTCTCCTTTAAACATGCCCTGATCCACATATTTATCATTACTCCAGATTGACGCCCAGAGAAGGTAATAATACATGGACATCCGATCAGAGTCCCTTAAGTCCTCCATGGCCGGAGTTTCATAGGCAGCACTAATCATAGCGATCAGAAGAAGGGCAAACTTTTTTGTCTTCATATCCATGGGGGCATTCTTTAAAAAATCCGGATAATCTCCCAGGCTGTTGGTGGGATAATACATCTTCTGGAAGGCAATCTGCGCCCCCACAGGCGCAAAAAATCCGGTATTATGACTGTCCGCACAGGCAAAGTAACGGTGATGAAATTTAGAAAAATCAAGTTCTGCCGAGGTTCCGGGAATTGTGATTGTCTTAGCCTTTTCCGCCTGAAACCAGAACTTGCTTGTATAGCCTCCCATCAAGGCCGTTTCCTGCTGTGATAATCCTGTAGGAACAAGTCCCACAGAAGGGTTTCGTGCCGCCTCTTCTCCTTCTGCCGTCCAGGTCCAGTTCTTTATTGCCATTGCATCTGCAGTAACAGCATCCGGCCAGTAGTAAGTATGAACTGCAGAAACCGGTGTAACCACGGTCGCTGCCAGAATCATACCAGCCAGAAAAATCGAAGCCAGCCTTTTTGCCGTTTCCTTCCACATTCCTTTTCTCATAGTTCCTCCTTTGGGTAAAATGAACGGGCCCAGGATTCCGGGCTAGATCTCATACCGGCAGAAGATTTGTACGTTATGGTATCCACTGCCCTTTTTCATTCACGAGGAAACTTCCGTCAATAACCGTATTGGTTAAAAGCTTTCCCATTACTTCCTTTGAAGATGAATTGAAATAATACCAGCTCCCATCAATCTGCTACCACCCCGTAAGCATCTGCCCCTGTGTCCCGTCTATTGCCGGATTCAGATAATAAAGATTTCCATTCTGATCCGTAAACCAGCCCGTAACCATAAATCCTTCCTCATCAAATCGAAACCAGGCTGCCTCCGGCTGGTTCCCGGCTGCATATGGATTGTTAATATAGGCCCATTCATTTGCATATGTCCTGTCAGATGCAAAGATCCATTTTCCATTTGCAGTCTGAGTCCAGGTACCGGTGACTGCACCATTCGCTCCCGCTTGCCCGGTTGTTTTTCCGGAAGGCGTCACACCGGTAGTGGTGCTCATTCCCCCGGTACCACCGCCCCCTGATCCCCCAGACGGGTAGGTACGATCAATCACCTTGAGATTTAATTCAATCAATACGGAATCCTTCATTTTTCCGTCGGCCGTTGACGCATTAACCAATACCGTTTTCGTACCGCTGTATGCCCCGGATCTTAACAGATCTCTAATCCACAGAGCCTTCTGTTCATTATTTTCGTCCAGCAATACCGGAGCTACTGTCCCGTTCCGTGTAACTGTCACCAGATCCGGATCCTCAGAGGACCACACAATTTGGCTTACATCAGGATGACTGGAATAGATGACCGCACTCAGCTCCCTGGCTTCCTGTCCGCTGAAGGTCAATACCGGAGCCGAACGTCTTCCTGTCAGTGTAAGGGTGATAGGAAATACCTCCTTTTCCTGGTCCGCTTCGATACAGTTCGCCTGGAAATTCAGTGTTACCCTGCATCTGTCTGTCCGCAGTCCGTCATTTGCCGCAGCTGTAATATCCACCGTTTTTACAGCCTGATACGGCTGCCTCGACAATGCTTCCAAAATCCACGGCGCTCCGTCATTTACCGTAAGTGTTCCATCTGCGTCTACCGACAACGCCTCTGAATCAGATGAGCTCCACACTATGCTTCGGTCAAATGGTCTGTGACTTTCGCTGTCTTCAATATCAGGGCTGACTGCGGCAGTCAGAGTTCTCCGCTCAAACCCGCCTTTTCCCACAGTTTCTGAATGAATATCTCCGGCCTTATCATAGGTTAGACGGTATTCCATGGCCGTTTGATTTAATTTAACCGCATCAGGAACAATCCTGGTTCTGTCTTCTGTCACAAAACGGACCGTAACCATGCATTCCGCCGTTGCCCGGTTCCCGAGTTTATCCGTCCCTTCTACTGTAACGCGGGCACTCCGTTCCCCATTTCCAGTAAGCAGCGTATAGCTGTCATTCTCCTTTTTTCCATTATCTGCCGCTATGATATCCCTGATCCATTTTGCATCCTTATAGGCAGATACCGAAACTTCTTTATAAGATGCCTCTTCTTCATTTATCCTGATTACGGCCGGATCACTGGCCTTCCACGATACTTCGTCCCTCGAAAAATAATCCGGTTCGAATTCAGCAGTTAACGATTGCGGAGCCGTTACCAGAATACTCTCTTCCGGTTCTATCCGGTTCCCTGTCAACCGTCTCGTAACCGTATATTCCAGTGTCTGTTTATCCAGCACTGCCCCCTCTGCAGCGACGAGTGTATTGTCGAGAATCTGGAATGTTACATTAATCCGGCAGTTAGCAGTACAGGGCTTCCCTTCGAACGAGGCCGACGGCCTCGTTTCTGCAGTCAGAATTGCAACAGCCCCATTCTGGTGACCAGCCCCATAAATCGTATTAGGTATTCTGTACCGGTAATTCTCCTCCTGCTGCTTTCGCTCCTGCTCACGGATGATTTCATTAAAAAATCCGGCATTTAAATTTACCGTAATACTGGCCGATTTTGCAGTATATCCATCTGAGTCTTCATCATCGTTTTTTGCCAGTCTGATTAAATCCGCATCGTCTATACTCCATCTCACCCGTTCATCACTCACATCATTATTTGTATCAATAACCGCCTGTATCGTGACCGGCTGCACTTCGGTTCCCTGTTCCAGTAGTCCGTTGATGTACCGGGCAATCAGCTTTCCTGCTTTATTTCGGATTTCTGTCGTCTTTACGGGATTCTTCCGATTACCGGTTCTGGTCTGTGTCACAGTAAAATGACAGACATCCGGCTGTACATCGACTGCTGCCGCTACTTTTTTATAGACTGCGTCTACCACGATATCTTCTTCCGGCATACGAAAGGTATAACAGTGACTGTCAGCAGAATACGCGATGTTTTTTTTGATTCCGTCTCCATCTATGTAATATGGAGTTCCGTTCATTTGAAATTTCTCTGTTTCTGTATTGTTTGGTGATGTATTCACATAGACAACCGATCCGGCCGCGACAGCTCCCCGGTGATTCTTATTAAGAACACCGGAATACTGGGATACTCCCCTTGCTTCCAGCACTGCCACATCGTAAAAATTCCGGCCATTTGCTGTCGTGTCAATCTGATTTACATTAATTAAGTATCCCCGTACGGGACGTCCTGTCGAATCAGGAGCAAAATGATCGATGGTATAACGGTTATCATCTGTCTCATCCATTACCGACAAAATACCGTCTTCCAGTTCCTCATAGAAATACCGGTCAGTTATATTTTTGCTGGTTCCTCCCTGAACCAGCGTGTAATGCAAATCACCGCTGTGCCAGTATCCGATATGGGCTGCATAGGTATAGTCATTATCATCCGCGATCTCTGATCCACATACATTGGCGCTGATCTTACTCTCACGATCGGTGAACAGATACGCCACATCGTCAATATAGTTAAAGTTTGTGGCTGCCCCCTGCCTTGTTCCGATAAACGCCCCTTCTCTTGCCATAGCTCCCAGCTGCGAATTCCCGATGGTGCCTTCAAACCGTGCTACTTTTAACTTTCCTGATACATACTTTCCTGTCACTCCGCCAATTGCAGTGGAATGATAACCTCCGATCGTTCCATTCACGTGGACATTGTAGATATCTGCAGAATTCTGCAGCCCGGCTATTCCCCCTGTATATCCGGTTCCCTGAATTCGTGCCGTATTACCTGTGCCGGTTGCAACAGTACAGTCTGCGATGAGGGAATTGGATGCGATACCCGCTATTCCTCCAATATAAATAACCTCCTTACCGGCACGGGCATCAATAAGAACGTTATCGCACACGGCGTTCTCAATTATGGTTCCGCTTATCTCTCCTGCTATTCCTCCGACAATTCCGGAAGTGTTCAGCGCTGCATTTTTGACTGTCACATTCCGGATTTCTGAATCAACTGCATAGCCGGCTACCGTTCCTATTCTGTCATTTCCTTTTATCTCCGTATCCGGGATCATACAGAAATCGTGAATCTTTGAATTAGCGATCGCACCAAACAAACCAATGTGATCGTAATTCCCCAGGTTATTTAGCCGCAGGTTCCTGATCGTATATCCATTCCCGTCAAAATCCCCCTGAAACGCATACTCCACCTCACCCGGCATCTCTGAAGAGTCCCGGTAAAAACCGATGGGAATCCAGTCCACCCCCTGCATGTCAATATTTCCGCCAAGGGCAAAGAAACATCCCGTATAATCCCCCGCATAGTCTGCACCTTCTGCATCCGGGACTGTCATCCCCATCGCGGTCAGTTCCGAAAGCCCCATAAGCTGTTCCCGGTTCTTAATCAAAAATGGCCGGCTCTCAGAACCATCCCCCTGAGTTCCATTCAGAAATTCAAAACTTGTCTTTCCACTCCATGAATCCCAGATATTCCCCAGTGAGTTTATCGCTCTCACCGCATTGGAAAGCGAAGCCTTTGTCTCCTGACGCGATGCATCGGAGGCTGTCGCAGTCTGTGATTCGCCATTCTCCTCCGCTTCCCCAAACGCTTCCAACGCACTGGAACTCGCGGCCTGCTTCCTGCCGCCTTCCAGATCCAGCGCCGAAACCGGATAGGAACAGAAGGCCGGAAATACCAAAATACCGCATAAGTGACAGGCCAGCAGTTTTCTCCACCACCTTCTCCTGCCCTGTGCTATCATGTCTTTCCTCTCTTTCATCGTCTTCTTCCTCCCTTTTCTCAGTATTTATCTTTGCTGCTCCCAGAGTATGTTTAAAATCGCTTTCAGTCAGCTGACAGGAATACATTGTTAAACACGCTTTAACGCCGGGCGATGACATAAGCCGGCCGGATGCCTATACTCGTATCGGAGACCTCGACCGGATGCAGACTGCCATTCGCCAGATCGACCACATATATTCCTTTCCCATATTGAAAGTTATCTTCTCCTTCATATTGAGGTGTTCTCAAATAATATCCTTTGGAATAAGGAGAATACTGAGACTGCGGATTATTCTGGCTGCTTCCATCAAATTTCCACAGAACATCCCGGTATTTTACCGCTTCCTCCAGAGAAAATATAAACATTTGATCTTCCATCATCTGGAATGGTTTCTCATATCCTTCCAAATCATCAAATGTAAACTGCTCATATTCTCCCACCCTGGTCCTTCCCTGGTATGCCGTATTCACGCCGGTATAGACAAAAGATACCTCTCTCATCGAGGCGTCCGTATTTTTCTGAAGCCAGGTTCGGACATCGGATGTTTTATAGTTGTTATCCATGCCAAACTTCCATTTTCTCACAGACTGCTGATCACTTACAATGTCGGAGCGTATCACCGTCTCACACAGAAAAAGTGCTCCATATCCCAGATTCTCTCTGTCATCACTGTAATCTTCATCAATGCATCGGAATCGGTATTGCCTTCCGCCAATATTTCGTATCTGTATATCCCCTTCCCGGTAAATCCCCGTTTGAGGAACAGCCGCATCATCAATTTCCTGATAGCAGATATCGCAAATTCCGTCTAAATCCTCATCACAGTGCCCGGAGGCCGGAAACTGAACGGTCTCTTCGTAACCGCACAATGCGCACCGCCGCCGTTCATGACCACCGGATATACAGTCCGGCACTACAGGCTCCAGTGCCTCCATCTTATGAACACAGGATTCCGGTCTCCAGATTCTCTGAAATCCGATTCGCAAAACGCTGTAGCGGTTATCCGAACTCACAAATTCATCCATAAGCAGTCCTGAAATATTCAATATATCCGGAAATTCCTGGCCGATTACCACGGTAGAAGGATTATGATTCCGCGCAATCAGATAGATTTCATGCCGCTTTTTGTCATGTACCATAGAAACCAGATTACGAAGCCGTTCCCGGCTCTCCTCCTGATTCTCTGTTATCACGCTCCAGCCTTCCGTTCTGCCTCCCGTGATTTCAAGATCTGCATGTTCAGCCAGCCTGATCCAGCTTTCCAGCCTCCGCTCCCCTTCCTCCTGCCCGGATTCATCTGGGATTCGATCGGTTTTACGAAACAATACCGTATATTTCTGAATACCGGTGCCGGACACCATGATTTGTTTGGGGCTTTTTTCCAGCGCCTGATACTGCCAGCCGTCACTGCCCGGAACGATCTCCGGAAAATCCACAGTCACCTCTGTTCCTTCCTCACTTTTTCCACTTTGCGTGCGAATTATCTTTCTATTCGGATCTTTCTCCTCAACAAAACGCACTTCCCATGAAACCAACGCCGCATCAGACGGTGTTGCCGGGGCCGTGGTACTGTCATCTGTCTCCGGAAAGCTTTCACGTTCCGAATCGTTCTTCTCCTCGGGCTGATCCTTATCTGTATTACTTTCTTTATTTCCACCTTCCGGCAGGCGGCTTCCGCCTCCCCCCGTACTTCCTCCTCCGCCGCCGCTTCCATACTTTCTTTTTCTGCCTGCATCAAGTTCCGGGAGATGATTTCCATCATCTGTTTTCAGCGCCGACAGACCTCTGCCAGCGATATACCACTCGTCTCCGTGCTCATCCAGCCAGGCTCCGCCTGTACCTACCAGGTACCCATCCGGTGTTTTACAAGCCGCATACATGGCTCCCTGTGGATAGAAATCGGAAGAAGTTTCTGCAAAATAGTAGCATCTTCCATCAATCCACTGCCACCCGGTCATCATACGGCCTTTCTGCATTCCGTCTCCTGGATCCAGAAAATACCAGAAGCCGTCCGTGAAGATCCAGCCAGTATCCACTTCATCCGCTGCATTCAAACGGTACCAGGCTCCTCCCTGCTCCATACTGTTTTGGTTTTCCTCCGCAGCGCCATAATCTGTTCTATAAACCCAGCGGCCGGTATCTGCTCGATTCTTCTCTGCGCATTCCGCATGGGAAGGGACCGCAAATGCAGCGGTCAGCAGCAATCCCAGCCAGAATGCAAACCAACGGCTTTTCTTTCTTATTGTCCACATCATTCGCTTCTCTCCTCTCTCTTTTCCACTCCCCGCTTTATCAGCCATGCCCCCAGCATCACGATGAACAGAACCAGTACTAAGGACACTGTAATCACCATGGCCTCCCTTCTGATGATCCAGTCAGAATCTCGTTCTTCTTCCGCTGTGTTCACCGCACCATTCCTGACAATACTCTTCTCTTCAGCCGGTGTTCGTTCAAACTCCTTCAGAGTATATACAGCCCTGCACCGATACCCTTCCAGTTCAGGAAACCTGACTGTTCCTCCATAGGTAACCAGATAATCCCTCACCTTCCGCTTGCCAAAAGCGGTTGCATTTCTGCATAGAATATCGTCTTCATCCATGTACGGAGCACCATCCCACACAGTACTGGTAATTCTGTAATTTTCAGTCGTTACTCCAATTTCCGAAAGAAGGGCTTCCTCATACAGCTCCAAACGCAGTGCGTCTCCGTCAACCGGCACATTTTCTACGCCCAGGAAATATTCTTCCGCCCCATAGGAATGAAATACAACTGGAAACGTGAAATCATCACGCCATTCTTCCTTCACCTTCTTTCTTTTAATTACCGGATAATCGGCGCTCACCTTCAATCCCGAAAAATCCTCTTCTGAGGTAATATTCCGGCGTTCAGGAACACCCTCTATCCCTTCTACGCTTTCATAGAAAATCTCCTGTTCCACATACTTCTCTCTGGGGTTCACAATGACCGGCTCCAGTTCCCAGCTCTTCAATCGATATAACTGCCCTCCCTCCTCATGAATGATTTCCGGCACATCTTCTTCTGACGTTCCAAACATAATCTCTGAGAGCACTGTGATCTCCGGCTTCGGACGGGCATAAACCGGATCTGCCGGAATAACCATCAAAGCGGTTAATACAGCCAGAGAAAAAAACAGCCATTTTCTGCACATCTCTTCTCACTCCTTATACCGTGTATGTAATTAAGTTGTTAAAAAAGGAACCCCCTGCATTCCTCAGCCCCTTCCGAATCAATAATTTTTACTAAACTCCTGGATTATTCCGGCAGAATTTTAATTCCGGATACAGAAAAACAGAAATAATGAACTGATAAAAGACATAAAACCTGCTGCCGCGTCATGTCGGCCGATGTATCAACCGATTTCCCGATCACTCGCCATCACCTGAGTATTTCTTAAATAAAATTATCTTTATAAAACCAGTATATAAAACAAAATTGGGGAATAAAAAAGAGAGTAACAGATCAATAAAGTACTTTGGATTATTAGAAAATAATGATACGGAGCGCGCTAAATATTACGTATATTTCACTTCGTTTAGTTGTAAATCAAGTATAACCGATAATTATAAAAGAATCAAGGACTTTTTCAAAATCTCTCAAATTATTTTCACCGATAAAAAATCCGGTAAGCCAATCCCCGCTTTTCCCCCATAAAAATTGCCGCCTCTGTGCGAATCAAGCAGATCGGCCTTCCGATTTTCATTCTGCTCAATCCGCCCAGGGCGGCGCCGCAGCTTCGCGCCTGAATAATCAATGGAAATCCCCGGCTGTATCAATCCAGTCTACGTCTGCCACCGGCCGCTTCACCGAACTTCCTTTCCCCAAATACTCCAACTGATCCAGTACATGGGTGTCGGTCACATAATTATCCGCGACATCCAGTTCTCTCAGATTTTTAAGTCCAGCGGCAAACTGGAGATCAGTAAGCTGGTTTTCCCGAAGACTCAAGTATTCCAGAGAGGGATAATGAGCTAAAAACTCCGTATTCTCATCGAGAAGTACATTATCGTAGTTGATTGAACGAACCATGCCATCGGACCACATTTCTATATTCTTATACAATTTCACGCGGTTTAAAGAGAGGGCCTTTAAGGCTGGATTATCCTGAAGCCGGTCGAAATTTATTTCAAAGCTGCTGCTATCGAGAATCAGTGTTTCCAGTGCAGGAAGATTAAATGCATAGGACACATCACCATAAAATTCCGAATGATTCATGTCCAAGTAAGTAAGTCCCTGACAGCCCGCAAGGAAGCTTAAGTCATCGCTGTTTCCCCAGTTTTTCCGGTATACCAGCTTCTTCAGCAAAGGCAGGGAAGCAATTACAGACGGCTGATCCACATTACAGCCCTGAACCTTCAGTTCTTCCAGCCCTGTCAGACTTCCGAGAAAGCGAATTCCCATCATCCCATGGAATTCTCCATGCTTCAAACCGGCAAGAGCCGTAAGGTCCGGATCGTCCTGAGAAGTATATTTGTTTAGTACCAATGTCTCCAGACCTGCAAGAGTCCCGACAGGAGCATAATCACGCACCTCACTGTTATCCACAAGTGCAAGCTCTTTCAGACTCTCTTTCCCCAAAAGCGGATCCAGCAGGAGAATCCTGGAATCCGTAATTTCAAGATGCGCAAGCTCCGGCATATGATTAATAAAACTGATATCTTTTAAGTTTTCTGCATCAATCGTCAGGCTCTTAAGCTTCTTAAGCACATTTAAGACAGTGAAATCATTCACCTCGTCCATGTCGCAGAGCTTTAATCGTTCCAGATCCTTAACCTGAGCCAGTGCAGATATGTCTGCAATATCCCGGCAGTCTTCCATTTCCAGCGCTTTCAGGCCTGGAAAACCGGACAGCTCTTCCAGACTCTTTAAATGAGAAGCGTTCAACCGCTCCAGATTTTGGGCTCTGCTTCCCAGTGCAAGGCGCAACATGTCCAGCTGTATGTAGTCACAGGTAATCATTTTTAAGGATTCCAGTGTCTCCAGACTGCCCTCGGGCAGTTCCGTATGATCCAGATTTAAATACTCCAGCTTCTGCAAAGCGGCAATATCCTGAACCTTTAACGCCTCCTGGCAGACAACCACATGGATATCCGCATCCTGCCCCTGTTCCGCAGCCTCTGCCGGATTTTCAAAGCTGTAGGTGATCAGCCAGCCGGCCTCCCCTTTTCTCATGGCCAGATACTTAAACCGCCCCAATTCCTCCTCCGTAACAGAAGAAATGCTCATTCCCAGAGCCTCTTTTATCAACACCTCAAAGGATGAGGAATAGGTGACCGGCACCTTACTCTCCTCCCTGGACTGTTCCCCTGATGCAGCGGCCGCGGCTGTCATGTCCCTGTCGGGATACCGGCTGGAATTCTTTGATGTCCCCGAAAGAGGCACCAGGATCAATGCCAGGAGGCCGATTACCCCAATCACCGCTCCGGCTGCGGCTGCCGCTTTGCTTCCCGACTCCTTCTTCGTGGCCATACTGTTGCGAAAGGCTTCCGGCTTATACTCAATAAACACTTTCGGCTGTTCCGATTCCAGATAATATTTCGTATGACAGTACTGGCAGTACCCTACATTCTCGTCCTTCTCATCCAACTCGATAGGACCACCGCATGAAGGACACTTTAATGCTGTTAATTTCATCTCTCCTCTACATTCCTTTCACTTCGTTCAGGAGTAAAATGCGATGAATCAGCCTGCCTGAACAGTCTTTTAGATAAAATATTTTCGTAAGAAATCACCGACTTCTTATGGCATTATACCACATGTTACAGATCCTGGAAAACTATAAATGGAACTTCATTGGAAATCTTACTCTCTCATAATCCATTTTTCATCATTCCATCCTTCATGGCAGCGTAAAAGGCCGGTAACAGTGGTATTCCCCACCATTACAAGCCTTTCATGAATTACTTTTTTGAGTTATTTCCACAGCTTACCACAGTTATTTCCTGAAAATCCCCGCCTATCTCACCTGAATCCGATACGCCGTGGTCTGAGGCGGTATACTCGCCGTCTGGAAACTGGCATGAGTGATTTCTACCAGCTGTCCCGGCCGAAGATCGCATAAACGAATCGGCAATCCATTCCGATTCAGAATGATCGTTGAATTTGTAATATTATATCTCGTCATTCTGCTGATATTATTGGGCATACCGGCCAGAAGCTGACTATTGCTGCAGTCGATCCAGACGACTCGCTGGGTTGTGGTACTGACAGAAGGTCTGGAGGGCTGTCTTGTGACGATTGTAAATGCGGCAGACTGTGGGGGAATGCTCCGGGTCATGTTCGGTGAGAATGTAGCATCCACCCGCATGCCTCTGCGAATATCGCTCAAACGGATAGGCATTCCGAGAGAATTCATAACTGCAGTATTCTGATTAATATTCAGCCGCAACTGCTGAATCGTAGTGATTCCGCTTTGCCACGGAACTGAATAGGAAATTATGATAAATCCGGTATTTCTGCCGGATGAAGAAACTTCTTCGACAAGTGCCCGATCGATGCGAAGAAAATTCCCCTGTGTGATGATGGAACCTAAGGAGTCATTGGCCATATTAACCTCTTAAGAGATGTTACTGTCTTTTCTATCATTATATGATTTAGAACATAAATGTTTCGATATGCAGCCAAACACAAAAAACGCCCTGTTTATCAAAACAGGGCGGCACTCTCAACCTCTTATCTGCACCGGCTTCGCGCCGTTGAATCTGCGCCAAACCGTTACACAGTCTGCTTATACGTTCTCATTCACCTTCGCCAGCTTTGCCGCCTGGTCGGCCGCAATCAGGCTGTCTAACAGTTCCGTGATATCTCCGTTCATTATCGAATCAATCTTATAGAGCGTAAGTTTGATTCTGTGATCCGTCACACGTCCCTGCGGGAAATTGTACGTGCGGATCTTCTCGGAACGGTCACCCGTACCGATCTGGCTCCGGCGCTCTTCCGCTTCAGAATTCTGCCTTTTCTCCAGCTCCATATCATACAGCTTGGAACGAAGCAGACGGAACGCCTTCTCCTTGTTCTGAAGCTGGGATTTCTCGGTCTGGCTGTAAATAACAATACCGGTGGGAATATGAGTCAGACGAACCGCGGAGTCCGTCGTATTGACGCACTGGCCGCCGTTTCCGGAAGCACGCATGACGTCAATCCGGCAGTCCTTATCCTCGATCACCACATCCACGTCCTCCGCCTCGGGCATAACCGCCACGGTAGCAGTGGAAGTATGGATACGTCCGCCGCTCTCCGTCTCCGGAACACGCTGGACGCGGTGAACACCGCTCTCGTATTTTAACTTGGAGTAAGCGCCTTTTCCGGTGACCATGGCCACCACTTCCTTGAAGCCGCCGATTCCGTTCTCATTGACACTGATCAGCTCCACTTTCCAGTGCTGGCTCTCAGAATAATTGACGTACATGCGGTACAGTTCAGCTGCAAACAGGGCAGCCTCGTCTCCTCCCGCACCGGCACGGATTTCCAGAATGATATTTTTGTCATCATTCGGATCTTTGGGAAGAAGAAGGATCTTCAGTTCCTGCTCCAGCGCTTCGATCTGCTTCTTCGCATCAGATAATTCTTCCTTTGCCAGTTCACGCATCTCTTCGTCATTTTCTTCGTCCAGAATGGCAAGACTGTCTTCCACAGCCGTCTTCGCCTTCTTATACTCTGTGTAAGTCTCTACCAGTGGCGCTAAATCTGCCTGCTCCTTCATCAGCCTGCGGAAACGGTTCTGATCTTCCGTTACAGAAGGATTGCCTAATTCCAGCATCAGCTCTTCATAGTGAATCAATATATCGTCTAATTTATCAAACATGGGAAATTAACCTCCAAACTCTTACATTACAGTAACTTTGCTTAGGAACCTTATGAAGCCGCGGTACCTTTAACCACCCGGTCAAGCCCCGGCGCGTCCTGATACACCAGCACATTCTGAAAGCCGGCTTCCCGAAGGAGCCCGCTCACCGCCTGGCCCTGATCGTATCCGATTTCAAAATAAACGGTCCCTCCCGGCTTTAAATAACTGCCGCATTCTGCCGCCAGCCGTCTGTAAAAATACAGGCCGTCTTCCATTCCGTCCAGCGCCAGCCTCGGCTCGTGATCCCTGACCTCCGGTTCCAGTTCCTCGATCACATTCGTAGGAATGTACGGCGGATTCGAAACGATTACGTCAAACTTCCGCTTACCGTCACCGGAGAGAGAGGAGAACAGATCGCTTTCTACCAGCGTAATATTCTGTACGCCCGCCGTTTTGTCTTCCATGCCCGGCAATTCGGAGGTAAGCCTCCATCTCCAGGGGCTTTCCTTCTGACCTTCCGACGAAAGCCTGATGGGATGCAGCTTCGCAGTCATCAAATCTTCCGCATTCTTTTTCGCCACCAAAAGCGCTTTCAAAGAAATATCGGCCAGCGTCACCTCCTGCCAGCCTCCAAGGATTGACAGGCTTATGCCGATACAGCCGCTTCCGGTGCAAAGGTCCAGAACTTCCGGGTTCTTTCCCTGAAAATCCTTCAAAACCTGCTCCACCAGAGTCTCCGTATCCTGACGCGGAATCAGCACGTATTCATTGACCGAAAACTCCAGTCCCATAAACTCACGGCTGCCCGTAATCTGCTGGAGCGGAATCCGCTCCGACCGCTTTTCTATCATCCTGCGGTAATCCGCTACGGTTCTTTTAACCGAATCCTCATCCTTCACCTCTTCGTTTCTGTGCATGAGGAAATGCACCATATCTGTCTGAAACGCTTCAAAAAGCAGATACTTCGCATCAAGCTCCGCCTCACCGATTCCGGACCGCCTAAGGCTCTCCGCGCCTTCCTCCCATAATGTCTGTAATGTCAGTTTCATCCCTGCTTCTCCGGAAAATTCTTATTTAAAAACTCCCGCCAGTCAAAAACCGCCTCCACGGACGCGATGCCGACCTCGATCATACTGTCATCCGGTTCTGTCGTGGTAAGTCCCTGCATCCACATGCCGGGACGGCTTAAAATATCCATGATCTTCGAATTACTCCTGCCTGCCAGACGCAGGAATTCATAGGATACCCCCGCGATAACCGGAATCAGAACGATTCTGCTGACTACACGCAGCCAGACTGTGTCCACCCGCACCACCATAAAAAACAGAATACTGATTACCATCACGATAAGCAGAAAGCTGGTACCGCAGCGCTTGTGCTCTTTGGAACTTTTTCTGACATTCTCTACCGTCAGATCCAGACCGTGTTCCAGACAGTTAATACACTTATGCTCCGCTCCATGATACATAAACGTTCTGCGTATGTCCTCCATGTGGGAAATAATCTTGATGTACGCAATAAAAATAGCAATTCTGATTACCCCTTCCACCACCGCCATCACGGTCTGCGATGCGATAAAACGGTGGAAAATATTCGCCAGAAATAATGGAAGAACCATGAAAATACCAATTGCCATGATCACCGAAAATACCATCACCACCGCCATCAAAGCCTTTTCCAGCTTCTCACCGAAGACACGGTCCAAAAACTGTTCAAATTTCCCGGGTTCCCCCGCATCCTCATCATCCTCAAAAAAACTGGCTGAAAACGTCAGAGACCTCATCCCCAGCACCATGGAATCGACAAAGCTGAATACTCCCCGCACAAACGGCAGAGAAAAGAACTTTACCTTCTCTCCCATACTGACGTACGTATCCTTTTTCACTTCAATCTCTCCGTCCGGCTTGCGGACTGCGGTGGCATACTCATCCCCGTTTTTCATCATAACGCCTTCAATCACGGCCTGTCCGCCGATCCCTGAATACTTCATATGTTACCACCTCTCTATAAATCCCAAAAAAGGTTGAGCTAAAGTGTTTCCACCAAACTCAACCTTTTCTTTGCTCTAACTTATTCAGCGGCCTTAACGCCATATTTACGATTGAATTTATCAATACGTCCACGTGCAGCAGCAGCTTTCTGCTGGCCGGTATAGAATGAATGGCACTTAGAACAAACTTCTACGTGGATATCTTCCTTTGTAGAACCGGTTACAAATTCATTACCGCAGTTGCATACAACTTTGGCCTGGTAGTAATTTGGATGGATTCCTTCTTTCATGATTTTCACCTCACCTAATCTGATTTCTATTATTTTATTTCAATCTGCACCCTGAGTTTTTATAAACTCAAAATGACACAGCAAGCAAACTGCTGTTTGATCCGATTATATCAATCCGCACTCTGGATGGGAAATCCAAAATGATATAGCAGCTTTGCTGTTGCATCCGAATATTCGGATGGTATTGACCGCCAGTTTGTTTAGACGATTCATCTTTTATCTGTCAAGACTCCTCGTTGCTTTCATAATATCCATTTTCTCTAATAAACAGCTTATACAGTATATCATAGAATATTTTTTAATGCAAGCATATTTTTTACAAAGACCGACAAAACATTAATATCGGAAAATCTTCTTCGACATATCCACAAACTCCCGATTTGTCCGCGTTCTGGTGAACAGATCCAAGATCTTCTCCACGGGTCTTTGACACCCTAATCATAGAAAATTAGCCACTAAGCCGCTACTGGCTTATATTTTTTTGTCAAATATTTTGTTTTAATATATAGCCTTTTTTAGCTTTTTATGGTAAAATAGGGATGGGGGCTGATTATTTTGAAGGTTGATACAACGAAGTCCAAAAATGCGGAATCCTTTTACATCAGACAATCCTATGTAAATTCAGAGGGGAAGTCCACATCTAAGACCATACGAAAACTTGGAACATTAAATGAACTGTTAGTGGAGCATGGACCGACCCGGGATGATGTCATGAGATGGGCAAAAAAACAGGCGGAGATCGAAACGGAAAAGTATAAGGCTCAAAAGGATGTAAAAACAGTATTGATCCCTTTACGTGCTGATAAAAAGATCGATTACAACATGGAAAAACGTTTTCAAGGTGGATACTTATTTTTGCAATCCATCTACTATAGCCTGGGACTAAACCGGGTATGCAGAAAGATTCGGGACAAGCATCAGTTTGAATACGATCTCAATGCGATCCTTTCCGATCTGATCTATACGAGGGTCATGGAACCTTCCAGCAAACGTTCTTCCTATAAAGCTGCCTGTGGATTCTTAGAGAAGCCAGGCTATGAGCTCCACGATGTATACCGGGCCTTAAGCGTCCTTGCTCAGGAAAGTGATCTGATACAGGCAGAACTTTATAAGAACAGCAACTTCTTAACGAAACGTAATGATCATATCCTCTACTACGACTGTACGAATTATTACTTTGAAATTGAGCAGGAGGAAGGGGATAAGAAATATGGTAAGAGTAAAGAACACCGGCCCAACCCGATTATCCAGATGGGGCTGTTTACAGATGGCGACGGCATCCCTCTGGCCTTCTCCTTATTCCCAGGGAACCAGAACGAACAGACCTCTTTAAAACCGCTGGAAAAGAAAGTGATCGAGGACTTTGGCTGTGACCGGTTCATCTTCTGCTCAGACGCCGGTCTTGCTTCAGAGAATAACCGTTTATTCAACCATACAGGAAAAAGAGGGTTCATTGTCACTCAGTCTATTAAAAAACTTGCAGCTGAATACAGAGAGGCAGCGCTTAACAGAACAGGATTCCGGAGATTATCGGATGGAAAGCCGGCGGACCTGGAGCAGTTAAACGAAGCTGATTCTCAGGAACTGTTTTATAAAGAGGAGCCTTACAGTTCAAAGAAGCTGGAGCAGCGCCTTATTATCACCTACTCCCCTAAATATGCTGCCTATCAAAAAGACCTGCGGGAAAAGCAAGTACAGCGGGCAATGGATATGCTTAAAGATGGAAAACATAAGAAAACCAGAAAAAATCCAAACGATCCGGCTAGATTTATAGACAAAGAAGCTGTTACAAAAGATGGTGAGACTGCAGATATCTTATACTATCTGGACGAAGCAAAGATTGCAGAGGAAGCAAGGTATGACGGGCTTTATGCCGTCTGTACAGACCTGTTTGATGACCAGCCAGGAGACATTCTTAAGGTGAGTGAAGGCCGGTGGCAGATAGAAGCCTGCTTTCGGATTATGAAGACTGACTTCCTGGCAAGACCTGTATATGTCCAAAGAGAGGACCGGATCAAAGCCCATTTCCTAATCTGCTTCACAGCGCTGCTGGTCTACCGTCTGTTAGAAAAGAAACTGGAAAAGAAATATACCTGCAGCGAGATTCTGGAAACGCTCAGAAAATTTCAATTTGCAGATGTTGGCGGACAAGGATTCATGCCACTGTACAAAAGGACAAAGCTGACGGATGCGCTCCATAGTACCAGCGGGATTGAGACAGACTTTGAATTCATCACAAAGAGCAAAATGAAGGAGATCCAGAAGAAAAGCAAACTTAGATAAGCTGCCAATTGAGATGGGACAGCGCTGGTACAAGAATTTAACTGCAAATGGCTAGAAACCAGGAAAATACCAAACTTTAAAACGAAGCAACACCGCTGTGAAATCCGCATAGAATCGGACTTTCAGCGGTGTTTTATTTTGTTTAACTGTCAAAGACGGGACAGTATATCATAGAATATTTTTTAATGCAAGCATATTTTTTACAAAGACCGACAAAACATTAATATCGGAAAATCTTCTTCGACATATCCACAAACTCCCGATTTGTCCGCGTTCTGGTGAACAGATCCAAGATCTTCTCCACTGCGTCCTCGGCCTTCAGGGTATTGGTCGCCTTGCGTATGAGATCCACGGCCTCGGCCTCTTCCCTCGTAAGGAGCAGATCGTCTCTTCGCGTACCGGACTTTAAGATATCGATGGCCGGGAAAATCCGCTTCTCAGACAGCTTCCGGTCAAGCACCAGCTCCATGTTGCCGGTTCCCTTAAATTCCTCATAGATAACGTCGTCCATACGGCTTCCCGTATCTACCAGGGCTGTCGCAAGAATCGTCAGGCTTCCGCCCTCCCTCATGTTTCTGGCTGCACCGAAGAAACGTTTCGGCATGTGTAAGGCCGCCGGATCGAGACCGCCGGACAGCGTACGGCCGCTGGGTGCTACCGTTAAGTTATAGGCTCTGGCCAGCCGCGTGATGCTGTCCAAAAGAATGATAACGTCGCGTCCATGCTCCACCAGGCGCTTTGCGCGCTCGATGACCATCTCGGAAACCCTCTTATGACGCTCCGGAAGCTCGTCGAAAGTAGAATAGAGAACTTCCACGTTATTACCGGTTATCGACTCCTTTATGTCCGTAACCTCCTCAGGACGCTCGTCGATCAGCAAAATGATGACGTGCATATCGGGATGGTTGACGGTAACCGCCTTGGCCACCTGCTTTAACAGCGTGGTTTTACCTGCCTTTGGCGGAGATACTATCATACCTCTCTGTCCCTTACCGATCGGGGACAGGAGATCGAGTACTCTCATGGCCGTGGTATTGCGGCCCCCCGTCGTCTCCATATGAAGCCTCTCATTGGGGAAAATAGGGGTCATATTCTCAAAATTCGGTCTGTGTTCCGCGACGCTTGCCGGATAACCGTTAATGTATTTTACAAACAGCAGGGCTGCAAACTTCTCCGCAGCAGTCTTCACCCGGCGGCTGCCCTGTATAATATCACCTGTCTTCATATTAAACCGGCGGATCTGAGACGGAGCCACATAGACATCGTTCTCACCCGGCAGGTAATTCTCACACCGGATAAAACCAAATCCATCCGGCATCACCTCTAAAATGCCGTACGCATCGACGCCGCTGTCCAGTTCCTGAAGTTCCGGACTTGGCTGGAATTCCGGGCGTGCCTCCTCGGCCGTCTCCCTGATGGATTCCATCCGGTTCATGTCCTGACGCTGTTCCTGTCTCTCCTGACGGTCGTTCCTCTCCTGACGCTGCTCCGGCCTATCCTGGCGGTCGTTTCTCTCCTGACGGTCATTTCTCTCCGCGGCATCACTCTGGCCCTGCCTGTAATTACCGGTTCTCTGCGTTCCTTCCTGGCGGTAGGAACGAACCACGGTTCTCTTCTTTTCATTCGGATTCACTCTGTTTGCAGGGGCTGCCTGTGTCTGAGCGGGCGCAGGGGCCTTCTCCTCCTTAGCCGGTTCTGCTTCTCTCTTCACCGGTTCGCCGGCTTTTTTCGCCGGTTCCACGTCATTCGCAGAAGGCTCGTCATTCCCGGTTGAAACAACTGCCGGAGCACTTATTCCTTCCTTTTCTTCCGCCTTTGCACAGAGAATATCAATCAGTTCCGCCTTTCTCATGGAACCGTAGCCCTTGATCTCCTGTTCTTTGGCAAACTCCTTTAATTTAGCCAATGATAATGTCTCTAATTTTTCACGCATAACGTTCTCCTTATTTTAACTACTCCATATGACAGTTCTTTCATATTCATGGGAATTATCTACGATAGAATATCGTAAACAGATGTAAATAAAATCTGACGTCAGGTCGTACGATAGCTTTATTATATACCCTGATTGCCAAAAAGGAAAGTTTTTTTTAACGGACGGTTAACGAATCAGTTCGTTCACCGTCCGTCCATCCACCTGGCCCAGATCCAGGCCCAGAATTCCGGCCAGCGTCGGCCCTTCATCGACCAGTGACATTTTCTCCACCCGGGCCCCCTTTAAAAAATGAGGACCTGCTGCCATAAAAAATGTCCGGTACCCATCCCGGTCAGGAAGATATCCATGAGTCGCCGCCTGGATATGAAAATCCGTATGATGGTCGGAAGCGCCTGCCTTTCTCCTGTATTCTTCCCAGCCGTTCTGGAAGTAATACCCATCTGCCGCTTCCAGCACAAACGCACATTCCGGATCTGCCCCCAGTGCGGCCGCTTCTTCCCGGGTGAACATACGGGCGATCCCGCTGTTTTCCCGTTCCATCATGCGAGTCACCAGGGTTTCCGTCCGCCTGACGCATTCCGGGTCCTTTACATAGATATAACAGCAACCGTCACAGTCCCTGGCGATTGCTCTCCAATTACGGATTCTGCCTTTTTTTACTTCGGCCAGTCCGGCCTTTACAAAATAGTAGTTGGGATAAATCGCTTCCTTTACATCCAGCTGGCAGTGATCTCCCAGTATTACGACATCCGTCTCTTCCTCCAGCCCCATTTTGCGGAGCAGTCCAAGAAGCTCTCCAAGCCTTTCGTCATGGCGTCTGAGGGCCGCCATCGCTTCCGGGCTGTCCAGTCCGTACAAATGGCGGTTCGTGTCAACATCGGTCAGATGAACCAGCATCAGATCGGGCCTGTATTTCTCCATCGTATGCAGCATGGAGGCGTGGACGAAGTGATCCAGCTGCGGCTGTCTGATGCCATCCCGCAGGGAGCCGAACTTCATCTGGAGCTCCAGCTCGTAAAGAGGCGTCCCATTCATCACGCACACTCCCAGCTGATTCTGCCACGGCCGGTTCGGAAGCACCTCAGGCAGATTATAATGAACCTTCGCCTTTCCCATAACCGGCCACAGAAGGGAGGCGACACGGTAACCGCGCTTCACCGCCTCGTCATACAGGGTCGTCCCCCGCACGTATTTCCGCTGCCAGAACCAGTCCGACGGTTCCCGCTCCGGCTGAACCTGTAAGTTGTTGACGATCCCGTGATTCTTCGGGTACCGGCCCGTTACGATGCTCACATGGGCCGGATACGTCAGGCTTGGATATACGCTCACCACCTCCCCGCAGCCGGCCGCCCGTTTAAAGAACGAACCGAAATTGGGCAGCGTCTCCATATATGCCAGATCCCTTCCTCCCACGGCATCGAGGGACAGAATGATCATGCGGCGTTTATTTCTGTCTGGTATGCTCATTTCACAAATTCCGCCTTTCTCACGATTCCTCCGCCTCGCTTCGGATAAACTCCATGTGTTCCTTTATTTTTTTCTCATACCCGTTCTCCGTCGGCCGGTAGAACACACTTCCCTCCATGCCGTCAGGCAGATACTGCTGTTTCACATAGTGATTGGGGAAATCATGGGCATATAAGTACCCCTGGCCGTGTCCCAACTTCGCCGCCCCCTTGTAATGGGCATCCTGCAGATGAACCGGAACCGGCATGGTCTTACTCGAACGCACCGCCTCCAGAGCCTCAAAGACCGCGTTGCAGGCCGCATTGCTCTTGGGTGCCGAAGCCACATAGGTAACAGCCTGGGAGAGAATAATCTGAGCCTCCGGAAGACCGATCCGTTCTGCTGCCTGAGCCGCCGCCACGGCTACCACCAGCGCCTGCGGATCTGCATTTCCCACATCCTCGGCCGCACAGATCATGATTCGTCTGGCTATAAATTTCATATCTTCGCCTGCATACAGCATTCTGGCCAGATAATAGACAGCCGCATCCGGATCGGACCCCCGCATGCTCTTAATAAATGCAGAGATCGTATCGTAATGGTTGTCCCCGTCCTTGTCGTAACGCACTACCCGCTTCTGAATACACTCCTGGGCCACGTCGATGTCGATATGAATCTTTCCATCAGCTGCATCCCGCTCTGTCGTCATAATTCCCAGCTCCACGGCGTTTAACGCGGCTCTGGCATCTCCATTAGCCACATCCGCCAGAAAGTTCATGGCCTCCTCATCAATCACCGCATTGTAGGCACCCATGCCCTTATCCCTGTCATAAACAGCCCTGCGGATCAGTTCCCTGATATCCTCCCGCTCCAGCGGTTTCAGTTCGAACACACGGGAACGGGAAAGAAGCGCTCCATTCACCTCAAAGTACGGATTCTCTGTGGTGGCTCCGATCAGAGTCAGCGTCCCGTCCTCCACAAACGGAAGCAGATAATCCTGCTGTCCCTTATTAAAACGATGGATCTCGTCCACGAACAGGATCGTCTTCCTCCCGAACATCCCAAGGGAATCCCTGGCTTCCTTCACGATCTCCTCCATATCCTTTTTGCCGGCAACCGTGGCGTTGATCTGCTTAAAATCTGCGCTGGTGGTATTGGCAATCACCTTCGCCAGCGTCGTCTTTCCCGTCCCGGGCGGCCCGTAAAAGATGACGGAACCCAGCTTGTCCGCCTTGATCGCCCGGTACAGCAGCTTATCCTTCCCGATAATGTGCTGCTGCCCCACCACCTCGTCAAGGGTCGCCGGCCGCAGCCGGGATGCCAGCGGAGATTCCTTATCCATGGTGTTCTCTCTCATAAAATCAAATAAATCCATTGTCCTTCTCCTGCATTGTATACAATATCACTCCCGGCAGACTCACGTGGTAAAGCTGCCGGAAACCCATCAGTCGTAACAAAAGTATAGCCCCGGTTTCCCAAAGTGTCAATGGTTAGTCCACCAACAATTCATCCACCGTGACAAACGTATATCCCTGTTTCTTTAAAGTATCGACCACCTCCAGCGCCGCCTGCACCGACGTGGGAAAAACATCATGTAAAAGTATAATATCTCCCGGCTCTGCACTCTTCACGATCTTTTTCACCACTTTATTCGTATTCTGCAGCTTCCAGTCAAGAGGGTCCACCGACCATAGCACCACCGTCATGTCGGTCGCACACTCCAGTTCCTCATTCCACGATCCGTAAGGGGGCCGAAGATATTCCGGTTTCTGTCCTGTAATCTCTTCGATTTTCCGGTTGGTCTCCCCGATCTGTCCGCAGGCGCTTTCCAGCGTCTCCTTACTCATCTGCACATGGGTATATCCGTGATTTCCAATCAGATGGCCATCCTCCTTCATCTGGCGGATCACCCCTTCTTTTCCGTCGATATTTTCCCCCAGGAGAAAAAACGTGGCATGTACGCCCCGCTCTCTGAGTCCGTCTAACAGCTGGCTGGTATAGACGGAATGAGGACCGTCGTCGAAGGTAAGCGCAATCTGTTTTTCCCCGGAAAACTGGCGCCGCACCTCGCTCTGCGCCGAATCCCCGGCGTCAGCCGGAAGAAACAGCGTACTCTTAGCTTCCTGATAAAAGCCATACATGCTTCTTCCCAGCGCAATATCCAGCGCAAGGACGGCAAACAGACATATTATTTTCCATCTCAGTTTCATTTCCATCTCCGGCTTTCTCACTATTATGATTCATTCTATGAACAGACGATAAAAAATAAAACCGGATTATTTTCATATTTTTCTATCTTTTTTACCTTGAACACGATATAATAAAGATATAAAATCATTATTATTGCACAATTACATACGCACATGAGATTCTTTTGAAAGGAGTGGATGTTATGGGACATAAAATAATCACCATCGGCCGTCAGTTCGGCAGCGGTGGCCACGAGATCGGTGAGAGGCTGTCAAAAGCACTGGATATTCCGCTTTACGACCGGGATCTGGTGGAGATGGCAGCCGAGAAGATGGGACTGTCGGAGATCAGCGTGGAAGAGGTGGACGAATCCGTTTTAAATACCTTTCTGTCTGCCTACCGCTACCCGGACCATGTGAATTCTTTCACCGGCTACGGACTGCCCTTAAACGACAGCACCTACTTAGCACAGTCTTCCATCATTGAGAGCCTGGCCAAACGGGGTCCCTGTATTATCGTAGGGCGGTGCGCTGATTTCGTTCTTCGTCAGAATCCCGACTGTCTGAATATCTTCATCTGCGCCGATATGAAAGACCGCATCGAACGAATCATGGACCGCTATCATTTAACGGAAAAGGAAGCAGCCACCGCAATCAAGAGAACAGACCGCAGAAGGAAGAATTACTATGAGACGTATACCGATCAGAACTGGGGCAGCCCGGATTCCCATCAGCTTCTGATCAATGTAAGTAAGCTCGGTCTGAAGAGATCCCTGGACCTGATCGAATACCTGTATAAGCAGCCGTGACAGGTCCATTCACCGGCATTCCCATTTTCCGGCACCTATTAATAAAAGCACCAGATAACCAAGTATACCGGAACCGTATATTTCCCCTGTCAAATGGGGGAAACAACGCGGTTCCGGTATTTTGTATTTTATATTATATAATGTTTTAAATTCTAATTTATATCGACGTTCTATTTCCGCCTACATCGTTCCCACAAGGTGGTAGAACAGCCATATCAGGCCTCCGCCTGCCAGGGCGATTCCTCCTACTGCGGCGATTAAAAACAGAGCCACTGCTATCTGGAATACCAGCATGCTCAATACCGGATGCTTCTGTTCCAGTCTGTCTGCCATTCGCTTTACAGGAGCCAGGTTTGTTAAAAATGCTTCCAACATTGCGATCCCCTCCTTTTCCGTCTTTATTATATCGCACGACAGAATAAAGATTCTACGGTTGAGACCGCTGCACTCATAAACATTCTATAAATATCCGTGTATCATCTGGGCTTTCAGTACGACCGCCGTCTCATCCAGAATTACGTGGAGTACATTCTTATCATTCGGTTTGATCGGCGCACCTTCCTTTAAATCGATTCCAATTACCCCGAATACCCGGCCATCCTTCTGAATCGGAATGTATAAACCGGCCGCTCCCGGAAGGGTATTGGTGGTGCAGCCGGCCTTGTGGCAATTCTTGCAGACCCATCCGGCCACAGCCGTCTCATCTTCGTTAAGCAGAATGCCGCCGGCCATTTCCTCAGCATCATTAGATAAATAGACTCTGGGCTGTTTTACTTCTCCTCCCACGGCATGATAGATAATCACATTTTTTTCCAGTAATTTCATTACCTGTTTCGCGCAGATATCCAGTATCTCGTCGCTGTCCGCAGCCAGCTTCAGTTTATTGCTGATGGCAATCAGTATCTGCATCTTTTCCGATTCTTCTTTCGACAGACGCACCTGACGCTTCAGCCTGGCTGCCAGAGAACTGACCGTCAGGGCGCAGAGCAGCATGGTCAGAAATGTAAATGGATAGACTGAGGCCACCGCCTGAAATGTAAATCTGGGAACTGTAAAAAAGAAGTTAAACAGCAGCACCGAGGCTGCGGAGGCCATCACGCCGGTCACCCTGTATCTGGAAAATCCTGATATCAGAATCACTGCCATGATATAAATCATGATCTGATTCATCTCTCCCAGACCGCAGGCCTCTATTCCCTGTCCCAGAATGGTGGCTGACGCCAGCAGAAAGACGGCTGCAGCCGCATCCACAGCCACACGCGCCGGCTCCACTGCAGCAGAATTCTTCCCTGTAAGATGGCGGTGCTTCTGTACCGCTGCCCGCACATCCGGTATCACATAGATATCCATCCCCGGAACCAGGGCAATCAGTCTGTCAATTAAGTTCCTCCTCCGTCTTACAATTGCGGATAACCCGGTGGGTCTCACCGTTCTTCCAATTACAATTTTTGATACCCCGTTATTCTTCGCATAGCCGGCAATCTGTTCCGCTATATCATCGCCGTAAAGCGTCACGACTTTGGCTCCGAACTGTTTTGCCAGAGTGATATTATTCTCCACCGTCTTACGGACTTTGTCTTCTCTCTCCGCCGCTTCCAGCGTCTCCACAACGACGGCGGAGAGCTCCGCTCGGAAGGCTCCCGCCATCCTTGCGGCCGTCCGGATCACCTTCTCATTGGTTGGAGACGGGGACAGGCATACCAGAACGTGCTCTCCCGTATAATAATCGCGGCCCGCCGCCTGCCGTTCCTTCATCACGGCCTTATTGACCTGGTCTGCCGTACGCCTCAGCGCGATCTCACGCAGAGCGGTTAAATTCTCTTTGGTGAAAAAATTGCTCATAGCCCGGCCAGCCTGATTTTTTCCGTAGATTTTTCCGGCCGCCAGCCTGGTAAGCAGCTCCTCCGGTTCGATATCCACCAGTTCAATCTTATCCGCCTCATCAAAGATACGGTCAGGCACCCGTTCGTTCACCCGTATATGGGTAATGGATGCCACGATATCATGAAGGCTCTCTAAATGCTGGACGTTCACTGTCGTATATACGTCAATCCCTGCGTCTAAAAGCTCCTGAATATCCTGAAAACGCTTCCTGTGACGGCAGCCCTCCGCATTGGTATGAGCAAGCTCATCCACCAGGAGAATCTCCGGCTTTCGCCAAAGAGCGGCATCCAGATCAAACTCCCGAAGTTTAATCCCCTTGTGGTCAATTAATTTCGGGGGCAGCACCTCCAGACCTTCTAAAAGCGCTATGGTATCCGGTCTGGCATGCGGCTCTATATAGCCGGCCACAACATCCGCTCCCGCCGCTTTTGCCTCTCCGGCGGTATCCAGCATGGCGTACGTCTTACCCACACCGGCAGCGTAACCGAAAAATATCTTCAGTTTTCCCCGTCTTTTTATGTCCGTTTCTTCCAGCTCTTCTTCCTGTTCCTTTATCTCCTGAAGAATCTTCTCCGGGTCACGCTTTTTATCCATTTCGTCAATATCATTTTTTTTCATTTCCCACCCCTCACGATTGCCAGCTGCCCCTGGGAGTTTTTCGTCTATTCCTTCCACATGATGCCGTCGAGTGCCAGATTTACCTTCAGCACATTGACGGTCGGTTCTCCGAATACGCCCAGTACACGGCCATCCGTATACTTTTCAATGATGGTTCTCACATCGTCCTCCGTGATCCCGCGCTCCCTGGCGATTCTCGACACCTGGAATTCGGCTGCCGCCGGTGATATGGCCGGATCCAGGCCGCTCCCTGAGCAGGTAACCAGGTCCTGCGGGACGGGCTGGCCTTCTTTCTCCGGCTGAGCCTCTCTGATCTTCTCAACCCGCTCTGCAATCAGTTCCTCCAGTTCTTCCCCGGCCGGTGTCTTATTCGAAGCCCAGGAATACATGAGCGGCTCTCCATTCTCACCGGTAAAGGTGGATGTATCCACATTCATGATACGTCCCCATAAATACTTGTTTTCTGTGAACTGCTGGCCCAGCAGCTCACTTCCGTATTTCGTTCCATCCTCCCCGACCAGAATGGATCCCGTGGCCTGTTTCGGGAAAAATACTTTCGCTATTCCGGTGACCACCAGCGGAAACACCACTCCGCAGATCACGGTCAGTATCAGGAAGAATCCTAACATCTTCGGTATCACTGATTTTATCGTCTTCATAATCCTTTTCTCCTCTTTATATCCATTCACAAACCACTGTCTCCACGATTCCCGACGCAATCAGGCTTCCGAGCGCGAGCAGAATCACGGTGATCACAGCATTGCGAAATAATATATACACCCTGCTGCTAAAGATGTCATCATACATATCCGGCCACTTCCATTCTATAATGCGAATCCAAGCGCTACAATCATTACATCGATGACTTTAATCGCAATAAACGGGATTATGATGCCGCCCAGTCCATATACCAGCAGATTTCCGGTCAGCATTTTTGCCGCCGGCACTTCCCTGTACTTCACGCCCTTTAATGCCAGCGGAATCAGGGCCACGATAATCAGCGCATTATAGATCAGTGCCGAAAATATTGCGCTGTACGGGCTCGATAAATTCATAATATTGAGAGCTGCCAGCCCCGGATAAAGCCCCATAAACAGCGCCGGAATGATAGCAAAGTACTTCGCCACATCATTGGCAATGCTGAAGGTCGTCAGCGCTCCGCGGGTCATCAGGAGCTGTTTTCCTATTTTTACAATGTCAATCAGCTTGGTCGGCGAGGAATCCAGATCCACCATGTTGCCCGCTTCCTTTGCCGCCTGGGTGCCCGTATTCATGGCCACAGCCACATCGGCCTGGGCCAGGGCCGGGGCGTCGTTCGTTCCGTCGCCCGTCATGGCTACCAGATGGCCCTGAGACTGGAAATCACGGATCATCTTCAGCTTTCCTTCCGGCGTCGCCTCGGCCAGGAAATCGTCAACACCGGCCTCCGCCGCAATGGATGCCGCGGTAAGCGGGTTATCGCCGGTAATCATGATGGTCTTGATCCCCATCTTACGAAGGTCCGCAAATTTCTCCTTTACGCCTTCCTTCACAATATCCTTTAACTCGATGACACCGAGAATCCTGTGATTTTTTGCAACGACCAGGGGAGTGCCGCCCTGGTTTGCGATCTTTGTTACCACCTGATCACATTCTGCGCTGTAAACGCCGCCGTTAGCCAGTACGTAGGCCTTCACGGCATCCGCGGCACCCTTTCTGATCTCGTTGCCCTGATAATTGATTCCGCTCATACGGGTCCTGGCAGTAAATTCGACAAATTCCGCATGGAGCTCTTCCATATTGCGTCCTCTCAAACCGAACTGTTCCTTGGCGAGTACCACAATACTTCGTCCTTCCGGCGTCTCGTCCGCCAGAGAGGAAAGCTGGGCCGCATCCGCCAGTTCCGTCCGGTCAGCACCGTCCACAGGAATCAATGCATCCGCCTGTCTGTTTCCAAGGGTAATCGTACCTGTCTTATCCAGCATCAGGATGTCAACGTCGCCCGCGGCTTCTATTGCCCTGCCGCTCATAGCCAGAACGTTGGCCTGGTTAAGCCTGCTCATACCCGCTATACCGATCGCGGAAAGCAGCGCGCCGATCGTCGTCGGCGCCAGACAGATTAAGAGTGCAACCAGTGAGGTGACTGCCGTAGGATTCTCGATTCCCTTCTGACCTGCCGAAAACAGGGAATAAGCGTAAAGGGAAAGCGTCACCAGCACAAAGATTATGGATAAAGCGACCAGAAAGATCTGTAATGCAAGTTCATTTGGCGTCTTCTTTCTGGATGCACCTTCCACCATTGCAATCATTTTATCCATGAAGCTCTCACCGGGATTGTTGCTGACTTTAATAACCAGCCAGTCACTGGTTACCGTAGTACCGCCGGTCACAGCGCTTCTGTCACCGCCGCTCTCCCGGATTACCGGGGCGGACTCGCCTGTGATGGCGCTCTCGTCCACACTGGCCGCGCCATCTACGACATCTCCGTCGGCAGGGATCTGTTCCCCTGCCGCCACATAAACCAAATCACCTTTTCTCAGCTCCGTGGAGGTGACCCGCGTTCCCTTCTCCTTCTGTGACGGAGACGGGATCTTAAGCGCCATAACGTCTTTTCTGTTGGCCCTTAAGGCATCTGCCTGTGCCTTGCCTCTGCCTTCGGCAATCGCTTCCGCGAAGTTGCCAAACAAATCCGTAAACCACAGAATAACGGACACTGCCAGAATAAACCACGGTTTTGCATCCCGGATGCCGGCCAGGGAAAATACAAACATTACCAGTGTGAGAATTGCCGAAACGTATACCATGAACATAACCGGGTTCTTAATCTGTTCCCTGGGATCCAATTTGATCAGTGAATCCTTCAGGGCCCGGGTCATGATCCTCTTATCGGCAAAAATACTCGTCTTTTTCTTTTCACTCATGCCTTTTTCCTCCATCAACCTATCATCTCAAAGAACTCTGCAATTGGTCCCAGCGCCAGTGCCGGGAAGAAACTCAGCGCACCGATCAGCAAAACCACCACAATCAGTAAGAAGATAAACATTGCATTGTGGGTCGGCAGCGTTCCCGCGCTGACTGCAACCTTCTTTTTCTGCGCCATACTGCCCGCAATGGCCAGTGCTCCGAACATCGGCAGGAACCGTACAAAGAGCATGACAAGGCCAATACTTGTGTTCAGGAATGGAGTGTTGGCGTTAAATCCTGCAAACGCCGACCCGTTGTTGCCGCCTGCAGAGGCGTATGCATAAAGTACTTCGGATAATCCGTGGGCGCCCGGGTTATTCAGGCTGTCCGCCGTAGCCGGAAGCACCGCTGCGATACCGCTGCCCACCAGAATACCGATGGGAGTTGCCAGACAGATCAGGACCGCCATCTTCATCTCATAAGGCTCAATCTTCTTACCCAGATATTCCGGTGTACGCCCAACCATCAGTCCGGCTATGAATACGGTCAGAATCGCAAATGCCAGCATACCGTAGAGACCGCAGCCAACACCGCCGTACACCACCTCGCCCAGCATCATAAGAAGCATCGGTATCATACCACCCAGCGGCGTATAACTGTCGTGCATGGAGTTAACCGAGCCATTGGAGGCTGCCGTTGTAAATGCCGCCCAGGTTCCTGAAGTTGCAATACCGAACCTCGTCTCTTTTCCTTCCATGTTGCCGCCCGCCTGACCGGCCGTGCTGATATCTACGGCGCCGCCCTGCGCAATCTGGGGTGTGCTTACCTGTTCTGTATATCCCACCACGGCCAGGGCCAGCGCCAGCATGATAAACATCGCCAGGAATACCGCAACTCCCTGCTTTTTATCCTTAATATTCCTTCCGAAGGTAAAGCAGAGTGCGGCAGGAATCAGAAGCAGTGAAATCATTTCAAATAAGTTGCTCCATGGATCCGGATTTTCCAGGGGATGGGCGGAGTTTACGCCGTAAAAGCCGCCGCCGTTGGTTCCCAGCTGTTTAATTGAGATCTGGCTGGCCGCCGGTCCAAGGGGAACAATCTGTTTGTCAACAACGGTTGCAGTGCCGTCTTCATTCTCAACCGTAACCGGTTCAAGCAGTTGTACCTCCTCGTGTCCCCGGAAGGTCTGCGGAACACCTCTGGATACAATGAAGACGGATACAATCAGGGAAAGGGGAATCAGAACGTATACCGTGGACTTCGTCACATCCGTATAGAAGTTTCCGATACCTTTCTTTTTCACACGGATAAAGCCGCGGATCAGGGCGAACAGGACTGCCATACCAACGGCCGGAGTAACGAAGTTCTGAACTCCCAGACCAATCATCTGTGAAAAATAGCTGAGAGCCGACTCACCGGAGTAAGCCTGCCAGTTCGTATTTGTCACGAAGCTGGCTGCCGTATTGAAGCCCAGATGCCAGGAGGTTCCCGCCTGCCCTTCCGGATTCAGCGGAAGTATGTTCTGAAGCATTAAGATCAGCCACAGAACCGCCAGGCTGATGACGCTGAATACGCCTGCGCATACCGCATATTTCTTCCAGTCCATCTCTTCTTCTCTGTTAATTTTCAAAACCTTATAAATTCCATTTTCCACGGGAGAAAGAAGCCTGGTCAGAACTGTCTTTTCTCCATTCATAACCTTTCCTATGTACCTGCCCAGCGGTATGGCCAGTACAATGAGAACGGCACAATACAATATCATCTGGATCGCTGTATTCGTCATTGTTTGTCACCTCTCAGTAAAATGATAATCAGGTAAACCAGGATAAAAAGTGCTGTAAGTCCGATTATACCTAACATAAATCCCATTTCCATAATGTAGCCTCCTCTTCTTGAACTGAGGGTATGATAGCATGGCGGGTCGTTAAGATTCTATGGGGGAATACGTGACGGATATAAAAAGGCTGTAAAGACGGATCAGGAATTTTGATTGACTACTTCGCATTCTTTAAGATATGATTGATACAAATACAGAATCCAGCGGAGGAATACAGTGCTTAAGACAAAATATATCCTGATGATTTTCATACTTCTTATCGTTTTGCATGCCCATTACCGGCGTTTAAAACAGGCAGGTTCTTTTTCCAGCTATATCCGCAGCATGTTGTGGGACCCCAGTTATGACAGGGACCGGATTAAAGCCTATGACTATATCCGGGTGCTTGCAGTTGTTTTTGTGATCGCCGCACATGTGGTTCAGTCAGATTCTGAGCCGGCAGCCGGAACGTCTGCTTTCATGGCTCTGCGGATTATGGCTGTTCTGTTTTTAAACTGCAATCTGTTGTTTGTCATGCTCAGCGGAGCGCTGCTGCTGAATCAAAAGGAAGAGCCAGTCTCCGTTTTCTACCGGAAACGGATCTTTAAAGTGGTCATCCCCATGGCTGTATATTATTTATTCTATCTGTATATGGGGCTGTACCAGTCCGGACTGACCGATCCCAAAAACCTTTTGGATGCCTGCAGACGGTTTCTTTCCGGTCCTTCCCAGTGGAATCCCCACTTCTGGCTGATGTACGTGATTCTGGCTTTCTATCTGGCGGCGCCATTTTTCAAGGTTATGGTACAGAATATGTCTGACCGACTTTTGCTTTCTTTTGTCGTGCTCACCTTTTTCATGAACGGAGCGCTGTCCTGGCTTCCGCTTTTGGGCATTGAGTTCCATTTTGTCACACTTTTATGCGGCTGGGAATCGGTATTCGTGTTTGGTTATTTCTGGACCAGGCCGTTCTCCTCCCGTTACCGAAAACCGTTTATGATTCTCGGGGCAGCCTCATTTCTCATCACAGAGGCCATATCCTGTATTCTGCCGGATTATACCGATGCATTTTTAAATAAGGCGCCAACCATGCTGTTTATGTCGGGAGCCATCTTCTCCTGGTTTACCGGAATGGAAGAAAAGCTAAAAAAACCGGGACCGGCAGTCAGAATCATCAGTAAATACGGGTTTTCCATCCTTCTGATCCACTGGTATATCCTTCATCATACAGCAGAAGAACAGCTGGGGCTTTACGCCTCTTCCTGGGGCATTTTAGGCGGCACTGCGGTCACAGTGGCCGTTACCCTGGTCCTCTCCTTCCTGTTTGCCTTTGTGTTCGATCAAACGGCGGTTCTCTGTGTGAATACTCTGTGTAGCGCCCTGTCCCGGGGACTCGGACGGATCAAACGGCTCCGCAGATAACAAAAGGCATTCCAGGCGGCTGATCATACTTTCAGCAGCCTGGAATGCCTCTTATTTTTCTGTCTACGACTCCACGAACCGGTAACCGACGCCGACTTCCGTCAAGATGAACCGGGGTTTTGTGGAATCCTCTTCTATTTTGCGGCGTATGTTTGCCATAAATACGCGAAGGGACTGGTAGTCGTCAGTAGTATCGTACCCCCATACCTCCTGCTGAATGTAGTGATGCGTCAGGACCTTACCGGAATTATTGACAAGAAGCGACAGCATCTTATATTCAATCGGGGTCAAGTGGACTTCTTCTCCCCTGACACTGACCTTCCGCTTTTCAAAATCCAGTTTCAGGGTATCCAGTTCAAAGACCGGCTCCTGTCTGGGCGCGGAACTGCGGTGCCGCAGCGCAACCCGGATTCTGGCCAGCAGTTCTCCGGCATTAAACGGCTTGGTAATGTAATCGTCCGCTCCTGCATCCAGCGCCCCCACCTTCTCCTGCTCCATCCCTCTGGCAGATACCACGATAACCGGCACCTCCGACTCCTGGCGGATCTGGCCTAATACCTCCATACCATCTATATCGGGCAGTCCTAAATCCAGCAGGATCAGATCCGGATTATTGGCGTAAAAATACGAGATGCCCGTCAGGCCGTCGTCTGCGAGTACACACCTGTATCCCTTGGTTTTCAGCGTTATTTTTATAAAATTCTGTATGGTCTTGTCATCTTCGATGACCAGGATATCTGCATCATTCATTCTGTCTTACCTCCATTGGCATATCAACCTGAAATGTAGTTCCTCCCCCCTCATTATTGACAGCCTTTATATGGCCTCCGTGGGCTTCCACAATAGCCTTGCAGATCGTAAGCCCCAGTCCGACCCCCCGCTGCTTATCGCCGTTTTCATAGGCTGTCGTAAAAAAGTTATCGAAAATCTTGTCTAACCGTTCCTCCGGGATACCGCTGCCATTGTCCGCTACCTTAAAGGTGATAAAGTTCCCCATCACCCGGGCGGAAACCGTAATGGTCGTATCGTTTCCCGAATGCCGGATCGCGTTGTCAATTAAGTTTACCAGAACCTGGGTAAACAGTCTGGCGTCAACCGGAAGCAGAACGATATCATGGGGAGTGACGGTCTTTAAGCGGTGATCTCCCAGCCGCTTGGAGACCAGGGTGACAGCACCTGAAATCAGGTCATCCACGACTTCTTTCTTCTTCTGTATATCCAGCCGCCCTTCCTGTATGCGGGTCATATTCAGCAGATTCTCTACCATGGAATTCAGCCACTCTGCATCCGTACAGATATCATTCAGCATACTCTTTGCAGTTTCTTCATCCAGGCTTCCATAGTTGTCATAGAGAAAATTAGAGCTTCCGGCAATGCCGGTCAGCGGCGTGCGCAGGTCATGTGAAATACTTCTCAGAAGAGTACTCTTCAGCCGTTCCTTCTCGATCTGTATTTTCGTCTCTTCCTTCTCCTCATTCAGCCGTTCCCGCTCAAGCACCAGGGTAATCTGGGAGATTACCGTGTCCACGTAAACCCTCTCTTCTTCCTCTAAATCACCGTCACAGCAGTCAAATATAATGACTCCATACGTCTTGTTGCTGTTCTTAATCGGAACGTAAAGAGAAGTATTTTCACCAAACTGAGCCTCTCCGTGGCCGCAGATCATGGAATTGCGGTAGCACCACTCTGCTATGCTGTCGGAGAATTCTTCATTGTCGCTGCTGCGGATCAGAATATCCACCCGTTTCTCCGTCAATTTTTTCAAACTGTCACAGCTGTATCTGGCGATGGCCGGCCGGCCGGCCAGATTTAAAAATCCGCTGCCGATCGCATTGAGCTTGGTTGTAATCTCCGTCCTCCTGTTGGCAATGTCCATCTGCCTCTGCAGCTTAACAGTCAGCGAGGCCACAATAAACGCCACAATGATGAAAATCATCAGTGAAATGACGTAATTCGGATCGTCCACCTGGAAGGTAAACTTCGGTGCAGTAAACAGAAAATTAAAAGTGAAGACGAAAACGACCGATGAACCAATTCCCCAGCACATGCTGCTGGTCTCCACGCTGCAGATAACGACGCCGACCACATAGATAAGAAGCAGATTCTCAATGCGGACTCCCATATGGTTGAGTACAATGGCAAACATCGTAGAGAGCACCCAGATTACAGCCACCTTTGATGCATTTTTCAGTATTTTAACGATGTGTTCCGCAGACACGATATCATTTCTCATAATGATCCCTTTTCCTGTTTCGATTTCTGTGCCGTTTCCGTTTCATCTGTTTCTCGTGCAGATAATTCTTTCCGTCGGACGCCATCCTGGCCGCTGCAATCAGTACGACATAAATCTCCAGACGCCCCAGAAACATGCCTGCAATGGCCGTCCAGTGAATCACCGGGCTGGCTCCGTACGACGTGATTCCGACAGACAGTCCCACCGTACTTATGGCGGAGGCAAACTCAAACATGGAGTCCTGAATCGAATAGCCATAGCAGCAGAATACAAAGCTTCCAACTGCAAACAAAAGAAGGTAGAAGAAGACAAATGCGTTGATCCGGTTCTTCTCCCTGTCTGTTATGACTTCCTTCTTACCGCCGCGGTTAATCTGTTCGGTAAATACAACCCGGTCAGGGTGCGCATCACGAACCAGCTTCCACCAGATTTCCTTCAGCATAACATAAACGCGGTAAATCTTCAAGCCGCCCGCCGTGGACCCGGCCCCGCCGCCAATCAGCATCAGCAGAATCATAAGAAACATCATCGCAGGCGTCCATGCGGCAAAGCTCTCAACCGTCTGGAATCCGGTCGTGGTCAGTGCAGAAACTGCCTGAAACAGTGCTGCCCGCAGGCTCACCGGCACGTTACTGTATACGCCGTTCATAAGGAGCACCGTCAGGCTGGGCACAAAGAGAGCCAGCAGAAAAAGCATGAGCCGGACCTCACAGTGGGAGATAAATTCTTTGAATTTTCCCTTCAGCAGAAGCAGATGCACAAAAAAATTCGTGCTGCCAAGCAGCATTAAGATAACCGTGACCATCTCGATGGCCGTGCTGTTATAGTAGCCGATGCTCTCCGCCCTGGTAGAAAAGCCGCCGGTGGAAAGAGCCGCCACTGCGTGGTTTATGGCATCGAAGGGACTCATACCGAACAGAATATATAAAAAAGTACCTCCCAGGATGTATCCGCTGTATATCCCGATAATCAGCCTTGCCGATTCAATCAGATTGGGAAGCAGACGGTCCGAGTGGCCCTCGGCGTGATACAGCCGCATTCCATATACATCAGAGAGTACCGACGTCATGACAAGCACTAGCCCGATCCCTCCGAAAAACAGAAGTATCGTCCTGTGTATCAGGAAAATATGGGGAGCCGTGCTGACATCAACCACACTGAGTCCCGTCGTACTGAGTCCGCTGGTAGTCTCAAACACGGCCTGTGTCACGGAATACGTTCCGCTGAGCACAAATGGTATCGCCGTTACGAAAATGACAATGACCCATGTCCCGAGGACAACGATCATTTCCTGATTTTTTTCCAGGTTTCCCGCCCGCCTTCCGCGAAGCACCAGGCTCAGGAGATAACCTGCCAGGATTGACGAGACGCCCGGCGCCACAAAGTACTGCGCCTGTCCCATTTCCTCCGGATAAAAGAACAGGGTAAACAGAGGAAGCAGCGTGATAATTCCCGCCAGAATCATCACGATCCCCATATAACCGGCAATCAGGCGGTATCCCTTCAGAACATGTCTCTCGTGATGGTTCTCTGCTCCCAGTGTTTCCCATAAAATCATATGATCATTCATTGTCTTCACTGCCCAGGATGGCCTTAACGGATTCCTTCTGGCTCTGCGGTGTGGTGATCACCACCAGGCGGTCTCCTGCCATAATCTTATTCTGCCCGTTGGGAACAATGACCTCCGTCTCTCTTATAATACAGCTGATAATTGTATTAAAGGGAAGCTCCATATCCGCAATTCTGCGATCCACCACCGGGCAGTCCGAATTCACCTTTATCTCATTGACCAGTACCTTCTGATTCTCCAGAGGCATCACCCTGACCAGATCTTCAATCACCGAAGCCTGCTCGATATAGTGGGCCAGCATATAGGTGGCGCTTATTGCCCTGTCCACGCCCAGCATCTCGAATATCTCCACATTTTTCGGATTTCTCACCGTACAGACCGTCTTTTTAATGGCAAACAGGCGCTTGGCCATCTGACAGATCTCCAGGTTATCCGCGTCCTTCTCTCTCAAAGCGATCAGGATATCATATCCTTTCACACCCGCCTCATCCATGACATATTCCTTGCAGGGATCACCATAGATGACAGAAGCGGCGTCGTAGGACGCGGCCAGATGCTCACAGTACCCCATATCCCCGTTGATTGCTATGATCTTGTGTTTTCCCATCAGAAGAAGCCCAATCAGGAAATCCGCCTCATCTCTTCCACCTGCAACCACAATCTTCATGAAATTCCTGCCTCCTGATATTCCCCTTCTGTCAGTCTGTCAAATTCATTTACCGACAGAACAAACGGACAGATCGGCTTGATATTAAATCCGCGAATCAGTTTTTCCTTATTTTTATCATTGAGCCTGGAAAATACCTCCGGCACATGGAAGATCCGGCAGGCGATCTGTGAAGCCAGAATATTGACATTATCGTCATCCGTAGCCGCGATAAATACCTCCGCGCTCTCGATTCCCACCTGCTTCAGCAAATCTATATCCGTTCCATCCCCGACAATCTGATAACCGCTGAAATCCTCCGGCAGCTTCCGGAAGGCATCCTCATTCAAATCAATTACAACAATTCTTGTACTGCGCCCTGACAGCTTCCCTGCCAGTCCGGCCCCAAACCGGCTCGCACCTGCTATTATAATGGTTTTCGTTTTATGAAAGAACATATACGTTCCTCCCCTCTATCATGAAAGCATATTTTTACAGCTTTATTGTAGTGGAAAAGCCCATAAAAAAGATAGTGGAAATCAGGGAAGTGATATAAAGATTGTATAAAGATTCTGGAAAGACCGGAACCGGTCTTTCGAACGCGTGCCCGGAAGGCTTTTTATGTAACAGGAGCACTTCCCCATTACATAAAAAAGCCGCTCCCCGGCAATCGGACAACGGCTTTCATCTTTTTGGTTTATTCAGCTGGAAATGCAATTATGCTAAGCAAACGTTAACTGCCTGCAGACCACGGTTTCCTTCGGTTGTATCATAAGTTACCTTCTGGCCCTCTTCAAGAGTCTTGTAGCCGTCAGCCATGATTCCGGAGAAGTGTACGAATACTTCTTCGCCAGTTTCGTCGTTTGTGATAAAACCATAACCCTTTGCTCCATTAAACCATTTTACTGTACCGTTGTTCATAACGCGTACCTCCTATAAAAATAAAAAAATTATTTGATTTATCTCATGAAACAAAAATCACATATTTTTGTAAAGCATCATCCGAAAATAATGACTTACAAAAATATGTGAAATCATAACCTCATTCGATAATACGGGTGTAGTTTACACCTTTTTTCCTAAATTGTCAAGACTATTACAGCATTTTTCCTAAAATTTAAATATTTTGTAGATTAAGCTATTTTCATCCCAATTCACACCGCCTGAAATGAGCAGCAGCTATTTCCCTGCAAAATAAAAACCCCCGATTCTGCATAACAGATTCGGGGGAAAGAAGAGCCTCAATTACTTTAATGTAACTTTTGCACCCTCAGCCTCTAAGGAAGCCTTGATCTGCTCAGCTTCTTCCTTGGAAGCGCCAGCCTTAACTACCTTCGGAGCGCTGTCAACTACGTCTTTTGCTTCCTTTAAGCCTAAGCCGGTAGCTTCACGAACAACCTTGATAACCTTAACCTTGTTAGGACCAACCTCGGTTAATTCAACGTCGAATTCTGTCTTCTCTTCTTCAGCTGCTGCGCCAGCGCCTGCTGCTGCTACAACAACACCTGCTGCTGCGGATACACCGAATTCTTCTTCACAAGCTTTTACTAAATCATTTAATTCTAATACGGATAATTCTTTGATAGCTTCAATAAACTCAGCTGTTGTTAACTTTGCCATGATAATATACCTCCATTTAATATATGTTTGATTTTTGGTAAGGAAGTTCAGTTCCCTTAAGTCACTGAACCGCTAATTTTCTAAATTCAGGCCGCGCTGCGCTTGTCTTCCTTAAGAAAATTACGCTTCTGCGCTTTCGCCGCCCTGCGCTTCTGCGATCTGCTTGAGCACGCGGGCAAAGTTGGTGATCGGAGACTGGATGCTTCCAAGTAACTTTCCGAGAAGAACTTCTCTGGAAGGAATGCTGGAAATCTGAGCCATGCCCTTCTCATCGTAATATACGCCTTCAACAACGCCGCCCTTAATCTCTAATGCCGGAGCTGTCTTGGCAAACTCAGCAAGGATTCTTGCCGGAGCTGTCGCGTCTGTCTTGGATACAGCTAATGCTGTAGGTCCTTCCAGATTCGGCTCCAGAGCCTCGAATGCTGTGCCTTTTCCTGCAAAACGGATCATTGTATTCTTGTATACTTTGTATACAACGCCTGCTTCTCTTAACTTCTTACGCAGTTCAGTGTCCTGAGCTACAGTTAAGCCACGGTAGTCAACGACTACTGCAGTCTCGGCGCCGTCAAATAATTCCTTGATCTCGTCTACAACTGGCTGTTTTAATTCAACTTTTGCCATTATGGTTTACCTCCTGTTTAGTCTAAACCTGACCGGAAACCCGGCCGGTCCGCCCGTATAAACCGCAAAAAGAATTTCTCTGTCCCGACGGAGAGGCCCTTCTCATCTACCCGGATTCCGGTGTTATGAGAAAGAAAATAAAAACCTCTCTGCCTAAAGACAGAGAGGTCTACAGATCATTCGTTAAAACGATACTTGTACGTTCCTCGGCAGGCGTTTACACCTTATGCCTTGCGGCACCTGCTGTCTTCGGCAGTCAATACTTTGCGTATTGTAACATGATTTATGATTAATGTCAACCACAAAACAAAATTAGTTCATTAATTTTGCTACGTTCAGCTTTACGCCAGGCCCCATGGTAGAAGTCAGAGTAACGCTCTTTAAGTAAGCACCCTTAACAGCACTTGGTTTTGCTTTCATGATTGCATCGATAAGCGTCTGGAAGTTGTCCGCTAATTTATCTTCTTCGAAAGAAGCTTTTCCAACTGGCACGTGGATAATGTTTGTTTTATCAAGTCTGTACTCAACTTTACCGGCTTTGATATCGTTGATTGCCTTCGTTACGTCCATGGTAACTGTACCAGCTTTTGGGTTAGGCATTAAGCCCTTCGGTCCGAGTACACGTCCCAGACGTCCTACAACACCCATCATATCTGGTGTAGCAACAACTACATCAAAATCCAGCCAGCCTTCGTTCTGGATCTTCGGAATTAATTCCTCTGCTCCAACGAAATCAGCGCCTGCAGCTAAAGCTTCGTCAGCCTTAGGTCCCTTAGCAAATACTAAGATTCTTACAGTCTTACCTGTACCATGAGGCAGAACAACTGCACCACGGATCTGCTGATCTGCGTGACGTCCGTCACATCCGGTTCTGATATGAGCTTCAATTGTTTCATCAAATTTAGCACTTGCAGCTTTCTTTACTAATGAGATTGCTTCTGGTGCATCGTAGAGAACAGTACGATCGATCGTTTTAGCTGCCTCTGCGTATCTTTTTCCTCTTTTCATTATAAATAACCTCCTAGTGGTATTGTCGGGGATGTCCCTCCCACGTTATAAAAATGCAGCTTCCGGCCTACTCAGCGACCGTGATACCCATGCTTCTTGCTGTACCAGCAATCATGCTCATGGCTGCTTCCAGAGATGCTGCGTTTAAGTCAGGCATCTTTGTCTCGGCAATCTTCTGTAAGTCTTCTTTGGAGATAGTCGCAACTTTTGTCTTGTTCGGAGCTGCAGATCCGGATTTAAGCTTGCATGCCTTCTTTAATAATACAGCTGCAGGCGGAGTCTTTGTGATGAAGCTGAAGCTTCTGTCAGCATAAACAGTGATAACAACCGGGATAATTAAGTCGCCCTGATCAGCTGTTCTTGCGTTGAACTCCTTTGTAAACTGTACAATGTTAACACCATGCTGTCCAAGTGCCGGTCCGACAGGAGGAGCTGGTGTAGCCTTTCCCGCTGGAATCTGCAGTTTGATATATCCTGTTACTTTCTTTGCCATAATTAGGCACCTCCTAAATAAATGTGGTATTGTCGGGGATTTCCCTCCCACGAGCCTTCCAATCGTACAAAAGGCCGCTTTTACTTGTTACATCTTCTTGATTTCGTTGAAATTCAGTTCAACCGGGGTCTCTCGGCCAAACATCTCAACATTGATCGTGATGGATTTCTTACCTTCGTTGATGGACTTGATGGCACCAACGGTATCCTTCCATGCACCGGAAATTACCACAACGGTATCTCCAACCTCAAAATCAACAATGACTTCTTCATTTCTGAATCCCAGGTTCGCCATCTCTTCTTCTGTCAGAGGAACCGGTTTTGATCCGGGACCGACAAAGCCTGTCACACCGCGTGTGTTACGCACCACATACCATGTATCATCATTCATGATCATATGGATCAGTACGTAGCCGGGGAACATCTTTTTATCGGCCTTTTTCTCCACACCATTCTTCAGTTCGATAACGGACTCCAGAGGAACCGACACCTCCAGGATCTGATCCTGTAAGTTTCTGTTTTCAATGGTTTTCTCAATGTCGACTTTTACTTTGTTCTCATAGCCTGAATAGGTATGGACTACATACCAATGTGCTTCTGACATACACTCACCTTAACCCTTAATCATTATAAGATAAAACTGAGACCGAACTTGATGATTAAATCAAGAATGGCGATAATCAGTCCTAAAGCAATCGATACAGCAAGTACTGCTATTGTCTGCTTCGTTACGGTTTCTTGGTCAGGCCAGACGATTTTCTTGAACTCAGTCTTCAAACCCTGGAAGAAATTCTTCTTCTGAGCTCCCTCGTTGTTCACTGTATCTCCCATAATTTCACGTCCTTTACGTCAAACCGATTACTTAGTTTCCTTGTGCAAAGTATGTGTCTTACAGAATCTACAATACTTTTTGGTTTCCATTCTGTCAGGATGAGTCTTCTTATCCTTGGTCATGTTATAGTTACGCTGTTTGCATTCTGTACATGCCAGTGTGATCTTTGTGCGCACGACTTCCACCTCCACTTAAATTTTCGTTGTTGTTATTCGGCCATTCTTCTATATTCAGGTATCTACGCGCTGCGCTGCCGCAAAACGTAATTTTGAGCATAAAAAAAAGACCTAAGCTCTTCCATTCGCCCAATTACTATATCATATGGGTCAGGATTCGTCAATCTTTTTTTGCGAAAAACTATTGTTTTATAAAGTTTTTTAAGTATACCACGAAGGTCAAAAAATTGCAAGCAGGAAAACCGGCTTTCCTGATAAATAACGAAAGGAGCCGTTTTTTCGACTCCCTCCGCCTTGTTTCGGCCTTGCTGTCACCAGCAGTATTCTCTTCGCTGCAGATCAACCGTCAGTTTTTCCGGTTTTGCCGGATTTCAGCGCTGAAATCAAACACATGAGGCACCTCTTCCTCCGGCATATTTAATGCTCTGCGCAGATCCAGCCACAGATCTGCGATGGAATTTTCGCCTTCGCGCAAATCAGCTGCCACCAGGCCGCCGTCTGCTGTTAAAAGCTCATACGCCTTCCGGAAACTGCCGATCCGGTATAACGCCATAATATATTCCAGCACAACACGGGACTCGGACGCCACCTCCTCCGGAAGCTGTTCGTAAACACGAATAAGCGCGTCATACCCGCCGCATCGTGCCAGAACCCGGAAACCTTCCTTAATGTAAGAAAGATCCCCTGCCCGCTCCATAAGCCCCTGTTCCATGACGGACACGGCCCTCTCGTATTCCCGGCCTTCCAGACAGAGCAGCGACGCCAGCCCGTAACGGCTCCAGGCATTTTCCTTCTGTTGGATACTTTCAATAAAACACGACTCCGCCTCCCGGTTTCTCCCTCGCGCCATGTAATTTAAGGCAAGATGATACAGAAGATGCCAGTCTTGGGAAGCTTTCCCCGGCTTTCGATCTCCCCGGGACTGCGGTTCTGCCTGAGGCTGCAGGTTCTCCCGCTGATCCTGTTCCGCCTGCTTTTTCAGCATCTCATACCAGAAATCATCTGCCATGCAGTCAGCAGGTATTTCCGCCGGATCCGCTGATGGAAAACGGCCTGTCTCCAGAAAAACACGCCATGGAGCCTGGCGTTGATCCTCACTGGAAAAATCCAGATGAGGAGAAAGCGGTTTCTCCCCTCTGCGCATGCGGCAGGCATTTTCAAGGTCTGCGTATCCGCTGCCCCGGTATATTATTTCCCCTGGCTTCACCGCCCACTCACGGCTGTTCTCCAGCACCTTTTCCAGTGTATCTCCTGCTTCGGCACGAACCATCGCTGTCAGCGTCTCCCTGTCCTCTTCAAAAGAGTCACTGCGGCCATTTAACTGAACGGCACCATACCGCTCGATCCACTCCCATGCAGTGTGGGGTGCCATCGGAATACAGCCGTACTGAGTCTTTCCCAGACCTGCCTGAATTTCTATATAGCGTCCGGCCTCCTCCGTCAGGTATTCCTGCCAGCGGGCTGATGCGCTGTTATTGCCCCAGGAAAAGAGCTTGCGCCCGCGCAGACGGCGGGTGGAATACTGAAGAAGTCCAAAACCGTCCGAAGCCACATTCGCGATATAGCGGGGTGACTCCTCCGGAATATGAAAGAAGTAATCCACCTGCCCCGGAATATTCCGGTAATGAGAGATATCGATGCCGTCCACCACTGGTACCGGTACCTTATAGACACTTCCTCCTCCGCTGCTGTAGGCGCTGTCTGCCGGAACAATCACGCGGCCGTCTTCATATTCCGGAACAGCCATGTTGCTCCACCAGTACATGGGTGTTACTTCCGGATTATGATTTACCACACGCATCCGGCAGTTTAAGTAAGCGCCGCCTTCATCCAGCCAGAAATCCATCTGATAGACCATCCTGCGTATCCGTTCATACTCGTACATGCGAAGAACCGGAAGTCCGCTGCCGGTCTCCAGCCTGGCAGTAAAAAGAGGTTCCATAGTCAGCGGAGTATGGCCGATGAGGCCGATATTCCATTCCACACCTCCCGAGAACCAGGCGTCACGCAGGGCCAGGTTGCTGGGACGTATCACATCATTGGTATAGAGCAGCTCGCGCCCCGATTTTAAATCAGTAAGCTGCCAGAGCCGCCCGCCGAATTCCGGCAGGAACACGGCTCTCAGGTATTCATTTTCCAGAACTGCCGTTTTCACCGGGTGAAGGCCGCATTCCCGTGTGTAGCAGGTATAATCCCTGTACGGATATACTGAATTCAGCGTTCCATAGCCTTCGTAGATCTCATCGTACTCGTCTAACAGGAATTCTGTCTTATTCTGCATATTGTCCATACCTAACAGGTTGGGCACCGAGGCCTCAGGTCCTTTAGGGGTGGTTTTTAAATACACCTGATCAAATATCAATGTCGGTCGCATATAGTTTTCCATTTCTTCTGAATTATTTTCTTATTCATAATCAGCCCTTGATCGCGCCGCCCGTTACACCTGCGATAATCTTATCTGACAGGAAGAGGTACAGCAGGAAGGTAGGTGCAAATACGATAACGACAGCAGCAAACATGCCGCCATAATCGTTGGTATACTGCATCCCCTTTACCATATTATACAGACCTACGGCGATGGGGCGCACATTCTGCTTGCTTGCAAACAGCATGGACATGAAAAATTCATTCCAGATGGCAATAAAATTAAAGATCGTCACAGTGATGATTCCGGGCTGTGCCAACGGAAACATAATCTTCCAGAAGGTCTGAATCGGTGAACAGCCGTCGATCGCCGCCGCTTCTTCAAACGTATAGGACAGATTGGAGAAGAATGCCAGCAGGAAGAAAATGCTGAACGGCACATTCATGGCAATATACAGGAACATAATGAGTCCCCGGGTGTTGGTCAGTTTTAATGACGTAATAATGGAGAACAGCGGCATGACAATCATAATGACCGGAATGCCCAGCGCTGTCGCAAACATATTCTGCAGGATCATATTCCCCCTGAATTTAAAGCGTGACAGGGCATATGCCGCAGGTGCCGCCACCATGATAATCAGGGTACAGGAAACAGCCGTGTAAATCAGGGAGTTCAGGAAGAACACGCTGATCTTCTGCGATTTCCACGCATTCGTATAGTTTTCAAAATGCAGGCCGCTGGCGAACTTAAACAGCTCTCCGCCTAAAATCTCCCGGCTGGTAGACAGGGAGGCCAGCATAACCCAGCCAATCAAAAGCACGGTAAATATCAGCCAGATCACGCACAGAATGTATCCGGGCAGCCGTGGAATTTCTCTCGTTACATTTAACTTTGGCTTTATCTCTTTTTGTTTTGCCATGATAACTACCTCCCTACAATTCCGCGTCATCATTCTTGATGATGAGTGTGGTTAAGCTGAATACGGCAACTACAATAACTGCCATCATAACGCCGATTGCCGCGCCGACTCCGGAATCCCGGGCAGCCTGGACTGCATTGGACGCTCCAAATACCAGCTCATACATGTAATTCAGCGGCATAACTGTCTGTTCAGATAAGTTGACCGGATCAAATACCTGGCCCCAGATAAAGAAGCCTACGCTGGAAACTGTCCACATAACGAGATTCGTACGGATCGATCCGCGGAGCAGAGGAAATGTTATGTACCAGAATTTCTTAAACACGTTGGCGCCCTCGATGGAAGCGGCCTCATAATAATCCGCGCTGATCCGTTCGATACCACTCATAAAAATCAGCATATGGTATCCTACCATACCAAAGCAATAGGCAATTAACATGCTCCAGAACTTATGGTGGGGATCCGTCCACATGACGTTACTGCCGCCAAACCAGCCGATAATCGTATTGAGCAGACCGTAGCTCTCCTTACTGAGCGCATAATACAGCCACATGGTACCCATGGCAACCGCAGATACCAGGTTCGGCAGATAAATCACGCTTCGGAAAAACTTCTTTCCCTGCATGCCGTTCGTCAGGGCTACTGCAAATATCAGAGCCAGCGCCATAACGGCGATGCCCCCTACCAGCCACAGCCGTCCCAGATTCAGCATCGCCGTCTGAAACATGTTATTGTTAAAGGATTTCACATAGTTGGTAAGTCCGCTGAACTGCCATGTGGAAACAGGATCCGTCACGCCCTCTACCTTGCAGAAGCTCATGATAAACGTACGGATCGTCGGGTAGAGAAATACAATCAGGTACAACAGCACTGCGGGTGTCAGAAACATTACCAGCATGGGAGTCGTATTCCGGCGCAACGGATTGCCGCCTTTTTTTACTGCCTTTTGCTTTGCCATAAGAGTCCCCTCCATTCTCCATAGAACACTATTTTCTATTATGAATACAAAAGGGGCGGCGGCAGTGGCGCCACCGCCCCTTCAATACTAAGTCAGTTAAAGCGATCAGGATCCCTTCTGAATCTTGGCGAACTCATCTGCGAATTTCTGTGCATCTGTACTGCCGCTGATCATCATGGCCATATTGGTCTTAATAGCTGCGTTGACATTGGTATCGTTCTCCATACCTACAGCCCAGTTCAGTCTGTGTGTGGTGGAATCGAGTACAGCCTTGGCATCTGCAAGCGCCTCCGGCCACTTGGCATCGTTATCCATCGGTACGCCCATGCTGGCGTCTGCAAGCTTCTGATCCCATTCGCCGCTTGTCAGCCACTGGATTAAAGCAAACGCTGCATTCGGATATTTCGTGTCTTTGTTGATTGCGAAGCACTGTGCTCCGTACTGGTTGGATTCTGCTCCGTCACCGCCTTCAGCAATCTGCGGAAGGGAGAAAGCGCCCCAACGGAAACCTTCCGGGGTCTGATTCTTTACTTCGTTTGGAAGCCAGCTTCCGTTTAAGTACATGGCAACACTGCCGTCAGCGATATTGCTCTGTCCCTGCGGATATACGTTGCCGGCTGCACGCGGATCTATGTAGCCCTTGGAAGTAAGTTCTTCCAATACCTGAGCGGTCTTTAAGACTGCCTCATTTGTAAAGTCGCCTGCTGCTACGGCTTCTGTCGTATCAGAGCCTGCTACACGGTCCATCAGGAACCCAAACAGACATGCCATATAAGCATCATCAACGGTCATTGGAATGATACCGGCTGTCTTCAGTGACTCGCAGGCTGCAAGGAATTCATCCCATGTCTTTGGAACTGCGGTGATTCCCGCTTTATCAAAAGCATCCTTATTATAGAACATAATAAATGTAGATGGCTGGTAAGGAACACTCTTTAAGGTTCCGCCGCCCTGCTGCTTTGCTAATTCAATCAGCGTGGCGTTCTGTGCGCCATTCAATGGGGAAGCGTCGTACATACTCTGAATATCCAGAAGATACTTACCCCACGTACCATTCACACGCTCGATATCCTCATCGAATATATCAATGGTTTCTCCGGCAGATAACGCTGGTTCCAGTGTCTTACGTGTATCACGTGAGCCGGCCCAGTTAACGTCTACTTTTACACCGGTAGACTTTGTAAATGCATCAATTGCCTCAGATATGGCCTGACCCTGAGGCTCTGTCTCTGCCCACATCGGCCAGTAAACCAATTCTGCCCCGTCCTCGATCGCACCTGCTACAACCGTCTCCGCAGGAGCCTCCGTAGCCGCGTCCGATCCCTCAGGAGCAGCGCTCTCTGCCGGAGCCTGTGTGGTTGGGGCCTGTGTCTCTGCAGTCTTGGAACTTCCGCATCCTGCAAGCGAAGATGCAACCATTGCAGACGCCAAAACTAAACTCAGAATTTTTTTCATGTAAAAACCCTCCTCGTATAATAAGTTTATAGCCAAGCAAAACAGGCTATAGACTTATTCTTTTTGTGGTATAGATGTAAGGATATTCTGTGATGTCATATCAGGAGGGGTCTCCTCCAGGAGCGCTGGTTCATCCTTTTCCCATCTATACAGTTTACATGTTACTTTATATCAGAGCTTCCCGATGCTATAATGATTCCCAGTGGAATCTTAGCTAAGGTCACTGCTGGTTCCCTCCTGCAAAGCCTATGGCTATTGCTCAATAAGCTTGCATCCCAGACGGTGTACCATGACTGCTTACACAAATGCTGCATCCCCAGTTCTAGCCTCCAGCAGGGTATTTCTACTGGTCCAATGCTGATAACGCGAGGTTTCAGCCGGTACATCGAATCGGGATAAGCTTTGGCTCTGATTCCCCATTCTTACCTGAAAGGTGGTGATTACATATGAAGAAAATCGATTACCTCTCAACGCTTTTTGTTGGTATCGATATCGGTTCCCGTTTAAACGTTATCTCTGCTTTGAACTTCGAGCAAGAGTTCCTCATTCGGATGGCCTCCATCCCAAACTCTCAGTATGGCGCTGAACAGATGGAACTGATGATTGCCGAGGTTCTCCAACAGCATCATGAGTTCCGCTCCATCATCATTGGTTTGGAGTCCACTGGCTTTTACGGCGTCCACATTGCCAATTACCTTTCCACCTGTCAAATGCTGGCTCCCTTCTCCACGAAGGTCTACTGCCTCAATCCCAAGGAAGTGGCAAAGTATAAAGAATCCTTTAATTCCCTTGATAAGAACGATGGGATTGATTCCTTTGTCATCGCTGATTTCGCCAGGGTCGGCCGGATTAACACACAGCCCTGGCGCGGGGCACAGTATCTTGCACTCCAGCGCCTTACACGGCACCGGCTTCACATTACAGAATGCATCGCCAGGGAGAAAACCTACATGCTCAACAACATCTTTCTGAAATTCAGCGAGTTTGCCATGCTGGACAACGATGAGCACCCTTTCTCCAATAAATATGGTGCCACTGCTGAAGCTGTTCTGACGGACTACCTTTCTACCGAAGCCATCGTAAATGCTTCTGTAGATGAACTGATTGCTTTTATCAGTTCCAAAAGCCGCGGACGCATCCATGATCCAGAGCAGGCCACTTATCTGCTTCAAAAGGCTGCTAATGATTCTTACAGGCTGGACAAGTGCCTTTATGAACCTTTGACAGTCTCGATCGGGTGTTCCTTTAACTGCATCAATGCATTTGAAAAGGAGCTCAAAGCAATTGATGATGCTATTTTAAGAACGGTGAAAGGGCTGAATCCTACCGAGTACCAGGTCCTCAACTCGGTTCCCGGAATCGGCAAGGTTTATGCCAGTGGCATTCTTGCTGAAATCGGCACTATCAAATGTTTTAAAAACAATGATGCACTTGCCAAATATTGCGGCATTGTCTGGAAGGAAAACCAGTCCGGCAACTTTGAAGCTGAGGACACACCCATGAACAAGGCTGGAAACCGCTATCTGCGGTATTACATGATCGAGGCCGCCGGAAGCGTCATCAGGCACTGCCCGGAATACAAAGCTTTTTATGACAAGAAATTTGCTGAGGTGAGAACCCATCAGCACAAACGAGCACTCGCGTTGACTTCCCGTAAACTGATACGTATGCTTTTTGGACTGCTGGACAAAAGCCAACTCTACTCTGTGGAAAAGAGTAGGTAATCCATAGTGCATATCGAACTTACGTTTCTTTTGAACCGTAGGTTTATTAAAGTTACCCTTTTCTTAGAAAATCTTTTTCATTTTCCTCTTGACATATTACCAAATTGCTTTTTCAAATATGTTTATAGTATACACCATTTTTTTGTTTATTTCAACGAAAAAAGAAATTTTTTCCACAAATACTCCACAATGAATAAGGTTTTTATATATCTTGTTTTATGCAACCTTACCATAGACAATTTTTATAAAATGCGTTTTTTCTCTCTCCCGCCACTGAGTCTGCACTTTTATGCATAATTAAAAACGAACCGGAGTAAACTGGTAGTGTCAAAAGAATTGATGTTCAGAAACTAAAAGGAGGTAATCAACTATGGTTGACCGTTGTGTATGCTGCGGTGCAGTAATTCCCGAAGGTACAGAGGTCTGTATCAACTGCCGGTATCAATATTTGGATCAGTATTCAGAGTCTGGCGGCACACCGTCCGGGTCATTTGCGGATTCCTCCGCTTCCAAAACAAGAGGCCGTGATAAGCATAAAATGCCCCGCTGATCGCAGAGCTGAAGTCCTTTTATTTTTTACCGGATTCTCTGAGACAAAGATAAAATTTCATCATTTCAATGGCCTCTTTCTGCGTTTTTTCATCGTATTTTTTCAGAATACGGTATGCTAAATCCGGATTGTCAATGCGTTCTTCTCCTGCCTGGCCAAACAGAATATAATCCACCGATAAATCCAGATAATGTGCCAAATCCAAAAGTGTCTCTATGGACATGCCGCAGGTCCCCCGCTCTATATCGCCGTAATAATGTACGGCTCTGCCTATTTTGCCGGCTACCTCCGCACTCGACATTCCCAGCTCCTTCCGCCTCTGCCTGATTCTTTTCGCAACTCCGGCGCGGTCGTATACCATTTCAACTCCTCCTTTATTTCCCCCAATAAAAAATGAGCCGGCGGTATGGAACCGCCGGTGTTTTCGTTTGTATTTTCTGTTATTCAGCCTGATACCCTCTGTCGATAATCGTCTGCAGTATGGTATCCACATAAGCCTCGCACGCCTGTTTGTCATTGGCTTCAACCATAATCCGGAGTACCGGCTCTGTCCCGCTTTCACGTACCAGAATGCGCCCTTCAGCGCCCAGACTCGCTTCCACAATGGCAACCGCGTCTTTCACTGCCTCGTCGTTTCTGGCGGCAGCCTTGTCTCTGACACGGATATTTTTTAATACCTGAGGGTAAATCGTTAACGGCTCGGCCAGTTTGCTGAGCGTCATTTTCTTTTCCAGCATCACTTCCATCATTTTAATTGCCGTCAGGATCCCGTCTCCCGTAGCGGCATATTTCCGGAAAATGATGTGACCGGACTGTTCCCCGCCGAGCCGGTAACCGTTTGTCTCCATATTTTCATAGACGTATTTATCTCCGACCGCGGTCTTTTCATATTCGATTCCCGCCGCGTCAAACGCTTTATAGAGACCGAAGTTGGACATAATGGTGGTAACCACCTTATTTCCGGCCAGCTTGCCGCGCTCCTTCATATAGCAGCCATAGATGTAAAGGATTGCGTCTCCGTCCACAACGTTTCCGTGCTCATCCACGCAGAGGCAGCGGTCGGCGTCTCCATCGAAGGCAAATCCCACATTTAATCCATTTTCCACGACATGCTTCTGCAGAGCTTCCATGTGGGTGGATCCGCAGTCCTGATTGATATTGATCCCATCGGGATTGTTGTGGATCACGTAAGTCTGGGCCCCCAGGGTGTCAAATACATTCTTTGCAATCATCCATGCGCTGCCGTTAGCACAGTCCAGGCCCACCTTTAATCCCCCATAAGAACGGGTGGCCAGTGATATCAGATAGCCGATATAACGATTCCTCCCGATGGCGTAATCAATGGTTCTGCCGATCTTCTCCCCTTTTGCAAATGGTATCTCGCCGGTCTTGCCATCCAGATATGCCTCTACATCCAGGATTGTCTCTTCCTCCATCTTTTCCCCGTAATAATTGATCAATTTAATCCCATTATCGTAATACGGGTTGTGACTGGCTGAAATCATGATGCCGCAGTCGAAATCCTCTGTTCTGACGACATAGGATACGCTGGGTGTTGTCGTGACATGGAGAAGATAGGCGTCCGCCCCGGAGGCCGTAAGCCCTGCGGCCAGAGCGTACTCAAACATATAGGAGGAGCGCCTGGTATCCTTGCCTATTACTACCTTTGCGCGTCCATCCGGACGCTTTAATCCATAATACCAGCCGATAAAACGGCCTGTTTTGTATGCGTGTTCTGCAGTCAGGGTTTCGTTGGCTTCGCCGCGGAAACCGTCGGTGCCGAAGTATTTTGACATGAGTTTGTTCTCCTTTTTTGTTTATTTCCAGCTGACAAGACTGATTATCAGAAGTACAATCATAATTCCCGATGTACTCAGAATAAAGGTTCCAGCAAGTAATTTGCTTTTTCTACATGTTCCTTTTCTATTTACTACCCATATTGCAAATCCCAATAGGACTCCATAAGTATTGTTAAAAATATCATCCAGCTCACACAAGCCAGTATGCGTAAAATACTGATATACTTCCACAAAAACGGAAAGAATAAGACCGGCTGAACATGTACGCAACAATCGTCTGAATACAGACAAGGCGGAGGGCAATATGATTCCCAGTGGCAAAAACAACATCATATTTCCAATGATATCGTACCAATGCCTCCAGGAATGATTTGACCAGGCATAACAAAAGGTCCAGAACAGGTGAAGATTTAGATTATCCCCCCTATATCTGCCTCTCCCCAGTATTGTGGCGGAGAGTATGGTAAATATCCAAAACGTAAGCAGCAATCTCCAGATATATTCATTTCTTTTTCTGCCTTCAATTAACCATCTTATTATTACTCCAATCAGGATTAATGACAGGCATAATAACGGCACCACATATTCTGAATATGCAAATCTGTATGGATTCCAGATATTCGCCAAGCTTACTCCACCATCCTTATGAATTATTTTTTCTCCATACCATTTTATTTATTATTCCGGTATAGCTCTGTATGATCTTAACCACTTTGGTACTTACATTTTCATCCATATAGCAGGGGACGTTAACCCCGTTATCCTCGTTTTTTATCATTTTAACCGCCATGTCAACAGCCTGGAGAACCTGATCGGCCGTAATACCGGCAAGAATAAAATTTCCCTTATCCAGTGCTTCTGGTCTCTCCGTACTGGTACGGATACAGACCGCCGCAAAAGGTATGCCTACAGACTGAAAAAAGCTGCTTTCCTCCGGAAGTGTTCCTGAATCTGAAACTACTGCAAATGAGTTCATCTGTAAATTATTATAATCAAAGAAGCCCAGTGGTTCATGAATCCGTACTCTGGAATCAAGCGTGAAATCTCTAAGCTCTAAAACCTTTTTACTGCGTGGGTGCATGGAATAAAAAATTGGCATATCATACATCTCAGCCAGCTTATTCACCGCGGAAAACAGCTCCATAAAATTCTCTTCAGTATCGATATTTTCTTCCCGATGGGCTGACAACAATATATATCTGCCTTTATCTAATCCCATTTTCTCCAATATTTGACTGTCTTTTATTCTTTCCAAACTGGTATGAAGGACTTCCGCCATCGGACTCCCTGTGACGTATGTCCGTTCTTTTGCGGTTCCTTCAGAATTTAAATATCGTCTCGCATGCTCACTGTAGCATAAGTTTACGTCTGCTATATGATCAACTATTCTACGGTTTGTTTCCTCTGGAAGACATTCGTCAAAGCACCGATTACCGGCTTCCATATGAAAAACGGGAATGTGAAGGCGTTTGGCTGCAATTGCTGATAGGCAGCTGTTCGTATCTCCAAGAATTAATAGTGCCTCCGGCTGAATTTGCACCATTAGTTTATAAGATTTATTAATAATATTCCCAATTGTTTCTCCCAAATCTTCCCCCGCAGCCTCCAAATAGTAATCAGGCTCACGCAATCCCAAGTCTTCAAAAAAGACCTGATTCAGACAGTAATCATAGTTCTGACCGGTATGAATCAGTATCTGATCAAAATAGATATCACATTTTTTAATAACTTCAGATAGACGAATGATTTCAGGCCTGGTGCCAACAATTGTCATTAACTTTAATTTATTCATCCACCGTTTCCTCCACATTTAAAAAATAAGTATCTGGATTTGCAGGGTCAAAGCATTCATTACACCACATGAATGTAACCAGATCGGCATTGCCTTCATTTATTATATTGTGAGTATATCCTGGCGGAATATCTACTACTTCCATTTTTTCTCCAGATACATGATAATTAATAATTTCGTCTGAGCCAACCTTTCTGAATTGAATTAGCCCCCTCCCACTGACCACTAAAAATTTTTCATTTTTTGTATTATGCCAGTGATTTCCTTTTGTAATACCAGGCTTACTAATGTTTACGGAAAACTGGCCACGTTCAGGAGTACGAATAATCTCTGTGAAAGAGCCCCTTTCATCTTTATTAGTTTTTAGTGGATAGCAAAAGGAGGTTTTAGGAAGATAGCTTAAATATGTACTGTACAACTTTTTTATAAATCCCCCTTCAGCCATATCCGGAATGGTTTTCTCTTTCCTGCTTTCCCGAAAGGAAAAGATTGCTTCTGCTATCTCCCCCAAAGTTGCCGTATGTTCTACCGGAACACTACAAAAACCATCATTAAGTCTGAACGGTTTCTTCTCCATTGCACAGATAAGTTCTGAAATCACATCATCGATATAGACCAGTTTCAAAACTGTTTCCGGATTATTTATCTGTATAGGGAGTTCTCGCGCAATATTATAACAAAATGTTGCTATCACACTATTGTAATTAGGACGGCACCATTTCCCAAACACATTAGGAAAGCGATATATATACACATCTGCCCCGCATTCTTTTCCATAAGAAAAAAATAAATCTTCTCCGGCTTTCTTACTTTTGCCATAGAGATTGTTCATCTCTGCCTGAATGGAAGACGCAAGCATTACAGGACAGAAGTTTTTATTCTTTTTTAAAACTTCCAGTAATCGGGAAGCAAATCCAAAATTTCCGTTCAAAAAGTCTTCCGGATTTTCAGGCCTGTTTACTCCGGCAAGATTAAAAACAAAATCGCAGTCTTTGCAAAACGCCTCCAAACATTCTTCTGATGTTTCCACATCGTATTCGTAGATTTCATGTATTCCCCGATTTTTTAATTCTGCTATAAGATTTTTTCCAATGAATCCATTAGCTCCGGTTACTAAGACTCTCATCTATCTGGCCTCCCATTCTGCAATTTCATCACGTATATATGATAACTCGAGTAGTTTTTCTTTCACTTGAGTTAAATTTAGTAATTCCGTATTGCTGGAGTTAAACTCACGAAGTATATTTCTCTCCTTATTTCCCTCTTTAAAATACTTATCATAGTTTAGGTCGCGTTTGTCACATGGCACGCGGTAAAATCCCCCCATATCCAATGCATTTGCGCATTCTTCATTAGTCAAGAGTGTTTCATACATCTTCTCACCATGGCGAATTCCAATGACTTTAATTTCATTTGATGCGTGGAACAGTTCTTTCACGGCTTGAGCCAATATTTCAATGGTACAGGCTGGCGCTTTCTGAACCATTATGTCTCCTGATTCCGCATTTTCAAATGCAAACATAACAAGTTCCACAGCTTCTTCCAGGCTCATGATAAATCTCGTCATGGCAGGCGCTGTTACTGTCAAAGGCTTCTCTTCTTTAATCTGACTGATAAACAGCGGAATTACCGACCCTCTTGAACACATAACATTCCCATAACGCGTACAGCAGATCGTTGTCTTATCCGGAGAAACAGTTCTGGCTTTTGCTACAATTACTTTTTCCATCATCGCCTTGCTCGTACCCATCGCATTGACAGGATAAGCGGCCTTATCGGTAGAAAGACATATTACCTTTTTCACACCTTCTTCAATAGCAGCATTTAAAACATTTTCAGTTCCAAGAACGTTAGTTCTGACTGCCTCTAAAGGAAAAAACTCACAAGAAGGCACCTGCTTGAGAGCAGCCGCATGGAAAATGTAATCTACACCATACATAGCATTTCTAATGCTTCCCATATCACGAACATCACCAATATAAAATTTGATCTTATCACTGACATCTGGAAAGTTTCGCTGATAAAAATGCCGCATATCATCCTGCTTTAACTCATCGCGGGAAAATATGCGGATCTCTTTTATAGCAGTAGCTAAAAAGCGGTTTAATACAGCGTTTCCAAACGAACCAGTTCCTCCTGTAATTAACAATGTCTTATTTCTGAATAGACTCATAGTTTTTCTCTCCCTGCTTAATTCTCTCCATAAATATCTCTGGTATAGACCTTATCTGCAACGTTTCTCAATGGCTCTTCCATACGATTCGCAATAATAACTGTACTCGCCCTTGAAAATTCATTAAAATCTTTTATTACAGCGCACCCTTCAAACTTATCACTCTTTAAATTGGGTTCAAAAATAATTACCTTGATATTTTGATTTTGAATATTATCCATTACACCCTGAATTGCAGATTCTCTAAAATTATCTGAGTTTGCCTTCATTGTCAGCCGGTATACCCCAATAACAATATCCTGATTTTCAGGATAACCGGCCCTCCTAAGAACTTGTTCAGCAACAAACGCCTTTCTAGTTTGATTGGAATTAACAATTGCTTTAATCAGATCATTCGGAACGTCCTGATAATTGGCAACCATTTGCTTTGAATCTTTTGGTAAACAGTATCCTCCAAAACCAAAAGACGGATTATTATAATTCATCCCAATTCGGGGATCCATGCTCATTGCCTCAATTATCTGCTTTGAACTAAGCCCTTTACTTTCTGCATAGGTATCCAACTCATTGAAAAAGGCAACTCTCATAGCAAGATATGTATTGGAAAAGAGCTTGACAGCTTCGGCCTCTGTGGTTTTTGTAATAATGACTTTTATATCCTCCTTAATGGCTCCCTGGCATAATAATTCTGAGAAGGTCCTGGCCTGATCTTCCAGCTCTATATCATTAACACCCACAACAATACGGCTGGGATACAGATTATCGTATAGTGCTTTTCCCTCCCTTAAAAATTCCGGTGAAAAAAGTAATTTTGCCATCGGATATTTCTGCTGCATCAGCTTTGTGTAACCGATAGGTACTGTTGATTTAATTATAATAACGGACTGAGGATTAATAAGCAGTACCCGCTCAATCACCTGTTCTACCAAAGATGTATCAAAATAATTCCGTTTTTCAATATAATTCGTTGGCGTCGCGATAATTACGTAATCCGCGGATCTATAAGCTTCTTCATCATTTTCAGTGGCAATTAGCTTCAGTTTATGATTTGATAAGTAATCTTCAATTTCCTTATCCACCAAAGGTGATTTCCTGTTATTTACCATATTTATTTTTTCTTTTACCACATCCACTGCATACACATTATTTCTTTGTGCCAAAAGTATCGCATTGGATAAACCTACATAACCTATTCCTGCAATCGCAATCGTAAAAGATCTATTGATCATTTTTCTTTCCTCCAATAAACAAAGTCCCAATAATATATAATGTTATTAACTTAGTACAATTAGCTGTTACTGCTGCTATGCAGAAACCAAGAAGTCCGTATGCATTAAGTAAAACCAGTCCCATGCCAACATAGGTAATGCCATAAACAAGTTCTTTAATTATCTGAAGCCATGTGGGAGCGAACTTCAATACTGACGACTGGGTCAAACTGCACACGGTACTAATCGTCGCCGCCAGATTTGCTATAAATATGTAATGCGCTGCCTGTTCAAAAACCGTAGGGTATAATAATTTTGTAAAAAATGGTGAAAATATCACAGAAAAAATCACAAAAATTACGCCTCCGGCAGCAGCAATCATATTTATCGACCAGAATTTTTTCTTTGTCATAATAAAATTTCTTTGTGCATAATATCCCAAAAGCACACCTGCTATCGGTGTCATAACGATTCCTAATGATTTTCCAAAAAAAGAGGCAACAGTATAAACTGTTACCGCATCTCCACCCAGTAACGGATAAATAATAAGTCTATCCAAATAAGTAATAAGGGTAGTTGATAAACCTGTAAATATCAAAATAATGTACTTGATTAGTGTCATCCTAAAAGCTGGCGTAGTAGTTATACGCTCCTTTTGCAAGGAACTATTTTTTAGTACATAAATAAGCTGCAACAACTCAGCCAATATAAAAGGAATAACCCAAATATGGACTCCCATTAGAGCCGCAACTCCAACAGCATACCCCACAGCCCCTACAATATTTTGAATCAGTATCTTTTTAAAATCGAGAATCAATCGGAATTCCACACAATAATAGGACCTTACCGTTCCCAGAGCAACAAAGACTGCCAAACCAATTATGGTAATAATTGATTGCCTGAAATAGAAACTGCTGATCATACATGAAAAAACTACAGCAATAAGCGAAGCGAAAAACAACAGACCATTAAAATCGCCTTCCAGATGCTCTCTCTCGTAATCGTTATTAACAATAAGTCTTACATTATTAAGAGTGTTTCCAAATGCAACAATAACGGTATTCGCAATTCCCATTATAGTAAGAAGAGTCCCATATTCCTGGTTGCTGAACTTCAAAGCTAAAAACGGGTAAACAACAACCTGCATAACTCCTGTTAGAATTACAGATGCCAGAATATTATAAAAAAAGTCCTTTGAAATACTCCCAAACCTGCCCTTTGTTTTTATCGCCATACTTTAACTAAAATATTCCTTTCATATCTACACTCGCAAAGTTCTCCAAGGGCAGCTTAACAGGCCTCCCCGTTTTCTGGCTTTGATAAATTGCAAGTACCACTTCCAGTGCATTCTTTCCTGCTACTGCATCCACATACGGTTTTCTGTCTGCTTTAATTGATTCAATTACATCTTTAAACAAACTTATGTGTCCGTTCCCGTAGACATTAGACGCAGCTTCTTCTAATCCCTGTTTCTTTATGTCCTCATCAGACAGATCGGCAAAATTCCACACATCAATATTATTAGCTGATGTGCCCCCCAGTTTAACGGTCCCTTTTTCTCCAAATAAATATAAGGTCTCTTCCAGATTTTTAGGATATACATTTGTTGTCCCCTCAATAGTAGCAACAGCCCCGTTCTTAAACTGAAGAACTGCCATACCGACATCTTCTGCTTCCAGGTAATTATGAAATTGTTGCCTTGTAACTCCATAAACGGTATCAATCTCATCTCCAAGCATCCAGCGAAGAAGATCGATACCATGAATGCACTGATTCATTAAAGCTCCACCATCCTGCTCCCATGTTCCTCTCCATGGTGCCTGTTCATAATAGCTACGCCCCCGGTTCCATCTCACGTGAACTGAGCCGTGTGAGATGCGTCCAAAACGCCCCGCTTCCAGAACCTGTCTCATTTCCTGTACTGCAATATTAAAACGATTTTGATGGCAGGCCGAAACCTTTGCACCATTTGCCTCAGATCGCCTGATTATTTCCTCAGCATCAGAGATATTCATTGCCATTGGCTTTTCTATAATAATGTTTATTCCATGATCAATACAATAGAGAGCGATCTCTGCATGAAGACCGCTTTCCGTAGCAATGCTGATAAGTTCTAACTTATTCTCCTCTATCATTTGTTTATAATTTTCATATCGTTTAATTGAAAGATTCTCTTCTAAATCATATTTTTTTAGAAGTGTATCTATATGATCCGTACTTATATCACAAACCGCTACGATTTCCAGCTGATTGCTTAAAGCCGCTTTAATATGATTAGCAGCAATACGCCCACATCCGATTAGTGCATATCTCATTATATTTTCCTCTTATGAATTCATTATATTTTTGACAAAACCTATAAATTTCTTATGCTCAATTGCGAAATTCCCACTTACCGATGATCCGTCAGCAACATTTTTTGTAACTACAGCTCCCATATTTACCCTGGAATCATTCCCTACAGTGATTCTGTTTGCAATAGAAGCATTTAAGCCAATCCAGGTACGATCGCCAATAGTCGTATTGCCTCCAATTGCTGCATTGGAGGCAATCAGGGTGCTTTCCCCCACTTTAACACCATGGGCAATGTAGCAATGAGCATCAATTTTAGTATGATCACCGATAAATGTAACATCGTCCTTCCAAATTCCTTTTGCAATTTGTGTAAATGGATATATTTCAACAGAATTTCCAATGACTGCACAGCCTTGATCAGACAGTCCTTCCATAATTCCGGAATTGGCTCTTGCAAAGGAAAAGCTTCGACCGCCAATCACTACATTGGAATGGATAATACTGTTATCGCCGATTGCTACATTTTCATGAATGACCACAAATGGTTCAATAACAACATTTCTTCCTATCCGCACATTTTTACTAGCAATTGAAACCTGATGACTAATGGTACAGCCTTCACCTATCGTAGTCTCCATGTTCTTTTTTTCACCTTTAGCTACATAATGGTTATAAATCTGGTGAAATAAAAATTTTGGTTCATCCGACACTATAATCCCTTTTACATGAGAAGGCAGTTTATCAATTAAATCTGCTTTACAGATCATACAAACCGCATTCGGATTAATTTGAGGAATAAATTTTTCTTTTTCCATAAAACTCAAAAAAGGTTCTGTCACTTTGGAAGTGCAGTAATTCATATCTTCAAATTCCGCATCACAAATTATTCGTGCATTTTTTCCTATAGGTACTTCTGATAATTTCATACCTTACCCCTTATAACTGTTTACAGTTTTAATTACACTTTGAATTTCTTCATCCGTCAGTTCCGGAAACATCGGAATAACAAGGCTGTTTTCCGCAATATTTTCTGCATTTGGGAAATCTCCCTTTTTGTATTTCAAATTCTCAAATACTTTTTGTAGATGCAGCGGAACCGGAAAATATACGCCACTGGATATTCCACAATCCTCAAGATACTTTCTCAGCTTGTCCCGCTTCTCTGTAACCAAAAGATATACATAATAAATATGAGTATTGTACTCCGCTATAAATGGTTTTTTTACCCGCTGATTTGTTATTTTTTCGTTATACATAGCTGCAATTTGGCGTCTTCTTTCATTCCAGCCGTCCAGATAGTTCAGTTTTACATTTAGAATAGATGCCTGCAATGCATCAAGCCGTGAATTATATCCCACAACAAAGTTAAAATATTTAGGAAGATTCCCATTAAAATCTACTTCTGCTTGCGATATATCTGTTCCCTTCTGCAATCCATATGTGAAGTATCCGTTCATTCCGCTGCCATGAACCCGCAATGCCATACACTGTTTATAAATTGCTTCATCACTGGTAATGATCATGCCTCCGTCACCTGCAGCTCCAAGATTTTTAGTTGGAAAAAAGGAGATGCAGCCTGCATCTCCCATACTTCCGGCTTTTTTTCCCTTATAATCTGCCCCGGCTGCCTGTGCCGCATCTTCTATCACTTTTAGCTTATATTTTTGAGCGATACTGCATATTACGTCCATATCTGCACATTGACCATACAAATGGACTGGAATGATTGCTTTTGTTTTCTCCGTAATCTTTTCTTCTATTTGAGCAGTGTCCATCAGATATGTATCTGATGTGCAATCAACAAATACTGGAATTGCGCCAACAGCAGCGATGGATTCAGCAGTGGAAAAAAAGCTCATTGCTGTAGTAATGACTTCGTCTCCTGCTTTTACTCCACAGGCCCTGAGCGCAATAACAAGCGCATCCGTACCATTCCCAACACCTATTGCATATTTCGTTCCACAATAGTCAGCAAACTCTGTTTGGAACCTCTCCACAGACTCACCGAGTATGTATGATCCAGAATGTAAAACCTCCAGAGCCGCCTGATCTAACTCCTCCCGAATTGATTCATACTGCCTTACAACATTCATTGATGGTATCATTTTTATCCTCCGTTCATTCATATAATCTTCTAGCTAATGTTTTATAATCAAAAAATTTCTCTGCTATGGCTCTTGATATCATTTTCATCTCATCAATATTTACTTTTCCCAAAGATATGGCCGTCAAAGCGTTGCTGGCCTCCTCCATATTATTGATAAGCCAGCCATTCCCGTTTACAAATGGCCGATATTCTTTTAAATTATTTAGAATTACTACACTATTTCTACAAATTGCATTTTGTGCAATGGCAGAAACTTTTCCCGGCTGAACATAAATATCACATGCATTTAAATATCTGTTTAATTCATTGCCATCGCGCCACCCCAGATATCGGACTCTGCTGTCCTCAGCGATTAATGCTTCCACCTTTTCTTTAATATCTTCCGATAAACTGCCTATTAAAATAAAAATTAATTTATCATTTTTTATTTTCTTAAATGTTTCCAGCATTTCAACCAGCTTTTTATTTTCATCAAACTTTCCAGCCTGAAGGAACAAGATATTGTCAGCTCTTAAATTAAGTTCTTTTATAACATCGTTTTTTGCCTGGTCTAACTCCTGACTGGATGGCAGGTTGCCTCCCAATGAATAAAATTCTATTTTTTCTTCTGGCAGTTTATACACTTCTCTAAGAAAATCTCCGCATCCTATAGAAATATAAAATACTTTTTCAATATATGGTAAAGCGTTTTGCAGATAGAATCGATACAGTAGTCCATGTAAAATGCCTTTAGACAATAAATTTGTACCTGATGTATAGTAATCTGCATGTGAATCTATATATATTTTCACATTATTATGATTTTTTTTATATCGGCACAATGTTTTAATTTCTAATGAGCTGGTTCCATGAAACAAGATAACATCTGGCATAAATGCCTCAATCATATCGTACAGACCATCAATACAGTGGAATTTTTGATTAATAAAACGGATACCAAAATCTTTATATTTTCTGCGTTTTACTAAAATGTTATCTTCGTTAAGGTAATCCCTGGGTTCTGTATAATATCCTTGTTTGTTGTCATTATTTTTAAATGTATAAGTAGATGCTATAATCAACACTTCGTGGCCGTCTATTTTATTTTGTCTTGGTAAAATATTTTCCTGATAGTTATAGTGATCTATGTAAAAAGCAGAGATACAACAATGCAGAATTTTCATTCCTTTATGATCCTCCACTCAATTTATAATGATTTATTAATACCTCTGGATCGAAAAAATCATTTCCATATTTTAACAGTTCTTTTTCATCCCAGTTCCACCACCCGATTCTCATCAATTCCTCAATCATTTCATCTGAAAATCTTTTTCTAATTAGCCGTGCAGGGTTACCTCCCCATATTTCATACGGACCTATATTCTTAGTAACCACAGCCCCCATTCCAATCACAGCGCCATCCGATACAGATATTCCAGATTTAATTTTAACACCATTGGCGATCCACACATCGTTGCCTATTACAGTTCTTTTATATGGATTAAACTCTTTATTTGAAAAATTTCGTTTCAGCGCATTAGAACCTTTATAGAATACTGGAGAAGTCGAGACAAAAGCGCTTGGGTGCTCTCCTCCACCGATTATGCAATCACCTGCAATGGAGCAGAAAGAACCTATTGAAGCATTAATAATTGTCGCATTATAACCAATGTATGAGTAACGTCCCACCTCAACATTTAATAACTGGCTTCCGCCGAATATTTTAACTTGTTTTTGAAACGAACAATGTTTAATAGATGTGAACCTTAGCCTTTTAAAAATTTTAGGTAAATAGTACATATTAATCCTCTTCTAATTGTTTATGATATTATCCGTTACTTTTTAAAGTCGAATATTTGATATTACTAAAAGCAAAGACAATGCCAATAAACAGCCATGCTCTTTCATTTATTAAATAAGAACTTGAAAAAAGCAACGATATCAATCCCGTTGCAAATGCACAGTAAAAAGCAGTTATAATCTGATTATTAATCAATTCTAAATGCTTAATACTTCTATATACTTTTATAAAAAAAGCGAACAAAATAGCGCCTCCAAATACGCCTCCAAATTGATACAATATTTCAAAAAACAAATTATGTGCATACTGACCACTGATTGCAGAGGAACCTGAAAAATTCTGGTTTAAAATTACTCTGTCAGCATAAAGTCCATGTGGCAGTATGATATTTCTTTTAATCTCCTCTATCAGTATCTCGTAATAACTATTCCTATTGGATAAATCAAATAAGTTCCCACTTTTTAATAAAATCAGGGTTCTCGAGGTCGAGTTTATGGAGAGCATATAATCCAGAATTTCATCTCTTGCAAAATAAACCAGTATAGCTGCAAGTGAAAAGGCGCCGCAGGCGATAAGCTTCTTATACAAAGGAAACTGAGCTAACTGAATCCATATAAAAATGATTATTGAGACAGCCATACAGGCAACGGGACCTCTCGCTCCCATAACAATTAACTGGATTGTTAAAAAAGTGGATATTATTAGTTTTAGAACTCTTCCCTGTTTTCGTTGTATCATCATAATTAATATTAGCGTTGTTGGAATTAATATATTGTATGAAAAGGTCATGTAGCCTTCCCGCATACCATATTGATCCAGACTTCCCATATTGGCATAAACAATACAATAAACTATTACCAGTACATAATATTTTTTTATTGAATTCCATAGGCCTTCATCAATTTGTATATTTCTGGCTAAATAAAACCCTAAGAGACATCGGCTGATAAAAATCATACTTCCCGATAATAATAAGGAAATAACATCACTTCCATTAATAAGGAGGCTGAACAATACAAAGACAATGTATAAAATCCCCATTCCCAACAGGTTATTTACCATTTTTTTATTACAGGCATCCATACAGACAAAAAATAAAATCAATAAATAAATTCCATTTCTGCACAGGTTTGTTACCATTGTATTACCAGTAAAAATTCTAATCAGATCAATGATCATGACAGAATTTATAAAAAGACAAAATACTTCTCTTTCTATATTAATTTTCAATCGAAATGTTCCAAATTTCAGTACCATATTCTACCCTCGAATATCAATCACAAGCTAAAAATCAGTTAATATTTTTACTGTTTTTTATACACATGATATATTTACCAACGCATTTCTCACGACTGATATTTTCTTCTACGTATTTTCGTGCATTCCTGCCATACTCCTGTAAATATTCTCTGTTAGAATATAAATACTTGATATTAGAACTTAATCCCTCCCAGTCTTCAGCATGATTAAACATTCCAACCTTTTGACTATTTATTAATTTCTCCATATCAGTATCTGAATCAAAACTGGCCAAAACCGGCGTACCTGCTGCCATAATACTCCAGGTCTTACTCGGCATTGCACTGCTGCCAAACCCCTTCTTACACGGAACAATTGAAATATCGCCTAAACTATATACATAAGATACCTCTGAATACGGCTGGATCGGAAAAAAGCTAAGATTACAGAGATTAAGTTCTGCCGCCATGTTTTTATATTCTTCCTCCTGGGCTCCTTTACCAAAAATCAAGAATTTAATATCACTGTAGTCCTTCAAAACTTCGGCGGCTTTTATTATCACCTCAATATTCTGTGCATACCCCAGATTTCCCGCATAAACAACATTAAAATTTTCTCTGGATAGTCCAAACTTTTCATACATATAGTTTTGATCTTTCGGAATTGGTTTTACTACGTTTCCGTCGATCCAGTTGTTAACAATTTCTATTTTTGATTCGGGAACCCCTTTCGTCATGATGTTTGTTTTCATGTCATTAGAGATAACAATAATCTTATCCGCATTTCTATATGTAAAATTTTCAATAACTCTGCCCATTCGATATACTGCTGATCCTTTTTTTGCTATCCCGGTTCCTACCAGCGAATCCGGAAAAACATCCTGCAAATTGTATACAAAAGGAATATGCATTACTTTTTTTATGATTGCTGCTGTTGCTCCCTGAGTGGGCGGCGTGCTCTGGACAAAGATAACATCAGCTTTAGAAGATATACTTTTCAAAATAAATACTGCGTTCATTAATATATAACGAGCCGCCCGTCCAATCACGCTCTTCCCTTCTTTTGGAATGCCGATTCGATGTATTCTTAACCGGCCGTTACACCTTACTTCTACTTTATGGTTTTTATATTTATTTCGTACTTCATCGCTAACGCCTCTTGTAGGCAATGGTACAAATAAATCAACATCAATCCCGGAACCAGCCATATCCTCATAAAGATTTGTCGATAAGTATAAACTCGCTGCAACCTCTGGTTCATAATATGCGCTGAAAACGATTGCTTTTATATCACTCCCTTTATTCATATGTGATCCCTATTTCTTTTATTGCGTTTTCACATTTTTTCATTGCTTCTACCGCGGAATCAGCCTGTGCAATAACAAAGCCAATACGGTCAACGCTGCTTCTCACCTGTTTGATGTGCTCTCCTACTCCATGAACAATACTGATCTGCTTTATTCCTTCAATTTTACCAGCGTTCTGTACACCTTCTATCTTTTGTATAACCCCTTCTTTACTTTCTAAATAACGAATAGCTGAGGCTTTATAATGCTTTGTTTTATAATCTGGCGTTTCTCCAAGTGCTATTTTAATACAACACTCAACCATATTGACTCCTGTCGATAACGGCACTAAATGTGTTGTGATATTATCCCCACCAAGTCTGGCGCCTAATTCTATAATTTTAGGTCCCTCACTGGTCACTTTTATTTCCGTGTGTGAAGGCCCATTTTCAATACCGATTGATCGATTTGCTGCTACAGCCACTTCCATAATTTTCAGTTGAATATCGGCCGGCAGCATAGACGGTTGACTATGCCCCGTCTCTACAAAGTAGGGAGCACCTGTCGTCATCTTGTCTGTAATCTGAATCACGTGGCATTCCCCATCTAAGCTTAACGTTTCTACGCTTACCTCCGGCCCCTCTAAATACTCCTCAACAACTAAATCTCCAGAACGGGAATATTTTTTACTATACTCATAAGCTCTATCCACCATTTCTTTTTCATAGCTTTTAAGGAGATTTACACCTCTGCTTCCCGAATTATCTGCGGGCTTAATAATACATTGACAGCCATGTCTCTTTATTTCATTAACAGCCTTGAAATAATCTTCTTTGCTGGAGGCTTTAAAATACATTGGTATCGGTACACTATGAGAATATAACGCATCTCTCATTGCAGCTTTATTCGTCGCTTTTAATGCAGTTTCTTCAGTAACACCTGCCAATCCAAGTTCTCTCGCTACAACTGCAATTGTTCTGATTGGCATATCACTCGCCAACGTCATAATTCCATTAATACCGTGTCTTTTTGCAGCCTTTAATACTTCTAAAGTATCTATTGTACTAATAACTTCACGATCGATTCCTTCTTCGGCAAATCCTACTGCATTGGGATCCATATCAACTGCAATTACAGACAATCCCATCTCTTTCGCTTTTTTTATAGCGGGTAATTGTAATATGCCAGCCCCTAAAATCATAATTTTTTTCATTGCTTTTTTGCCCTCTCAGCCTTTGTCAACCCGATAGATATTTTTACGAAAGAGTACCGTTTTTACTGTCATGCAAATTATCTTTACGTCGAAAAGAAACGACATATGTTCAACATAGTAAATATCGTTTTTCAGTTTTTCTTTCGTACCTACTGCATTACGATTAATTGCCTGATTATAACCTGTTACTCCAGGACGAACTTTAAGTATTTTCCTTTCTTCCTCACTATACTGACTGAAATAGGAAGCACTATCAGGCCTTGGACCAATCAATGCCATATCTCCTTTTAAAATATTAATCAGCTGGGGTGTTTCATCAATACTTGTCTTCCTCGCAAACTTTCCAAATTTTGTAACCCTTGGATCATCCACGGAATTATAAGTTGACCCATCTTCAAGGCGTAGGTCCGGTGCATTCATTTTCATACTGCGCAGTTTGTACATCTTAAATGGTTTACCAAATCGCCCAGTACGATCCGCCAGGTAAAAAACCGGTCCGCCGTCTTCCAGCTTAATACAAATAGCGGATGCAAGCAGAATGATTCCCAAAAACGGCATTCCTATCAAAGCAAGTATAAAATCAATTACCCGTTTTACTTTTATATACATAGCTCAACTCCTCAGGCTGTAACATATTAATAATGAAATAATTCTTTATACTTTCCGGCATCAATATCTTTTTTATAATCTCTCATCATAACTTTAAAATCTGCATATTCTGGAACAAATCCAAAATCTCTTTTTGATTTTTCCATAGAAAACAGATATGATGGTGTACTATTCAGTATCTCCGGTTTATAAACAACTCTTGATTTTTTATCTGGACTCAAAGCAAATAAATCCGCAATTACTTCTGCCTGTTCCTGTAATGTTACACCTCTCCCAGATGTCATATTATAAAGGCCACTGGTCTTTTCACTCTGCATTGCTAAATAGAATGCATGAGCCACGTCTTTTACGTATACGACATCCCTGCTTAAATCCTTATTTCCAAAAACAGTGATATCCTCTCCAACAGCTGCCTTATCCATAAAAATCTGAAGTCCGGACTTGACATAGGTGCCGTTGATAAATAATGATCCATGGGGCCCCACGCCATAAACGGGAGGAAGACGGAAACAGGCATTTTTCATACCATGCTGCTGATTATAGTATTCCATAACATCGCAGGCTGCATTTTTCGACATCACATAAATTGCATGATCGCCTGTATAAAGTCCTCCCCGAGGTTCTTCCTCTGTTAATGCCCGATCCGCGGTCCACGATTTTCTGACATCGGCGTAGGAGGAAGTTGAAATTACCCTTTTAATTTTATTTTTTCTGCAGTACTCCAATACATTAATTGTACCTATTGTATTTATGTTAAAATAATCGGCTGCATTTTCATCTTCATCCAAATTTACCTGTGCATTTGCAGGCAATAGTCCAGCTAATAAAATTACACCTTCCACCCCGTGCCTGGGAAGTTCTTCAAAATCTTCTTTTCGAACAAGATCCAGATTTTTATAACACACGTTTCTATTTTCATAATATGAGCGAAATTTATTGTTACGCCCAGTAACAAGTACTTCACACCCCTGTTTCAGAAATTCTTCAACGGTATGAACTCCAATAAAGCTAGATGCACCGATAATAATATACATAGACGGTCTTCCTCCATAATATTTACACTATATTTTCTGTTACTACAGTCCTAAAAATTTCCATGACATATTCCACATCCTGATCCGTCAATCTTGTATGAAGAGGAAGACTAATCAAATTATGATAATAATCATAGGCATTCGGAAAGTCTTTGATATCCCACCCCAAGGCTTTATACGCTGACATCATAGGCAACGGCTTATAGTGCACGTTAGCAGCAACACCTCGTTCTGCAAGCTTAATTATGATCTCATTTCTTTTCTCAATACTGATTTCCGGAATTCTTACCATATAAAGATGACCGGAACTGCGATAGTCTTCTCCGTAATGTTCCAGATGCTTTATGCCCATTTCATCACACATGGCATCATATTTTACAATAATTTCTTTTCTTCTTGCCAACATCGCGGGATACCGTTCCAACTGTTTCAAACCAATGGCTGCTGTAATATCTGTCATGTTGCATTTATACCAGGCACCAACAATATCATATTCCCAGGCGCCAAGTTGAGTTTTTGCCAGCGCATCTTTTGACTGGCCATGAAGTGAAAACAACTGATACTGGTGATATATCTCCTCATCGCTGACTGAAGGTATGGAACGCCAGGTAGATGCACCACCTTCTGCCGTTGTAAAATTTTTTACTGCATGAAACGAAAAGGACGTAAAATCTGCTATTTCACCTGCCATTTTACTATGCCTGCAAGCCCCTAATGCATGTGCGCAGTCAGCAACAATAGCTACTCTGCCGATTGCTGCCTGTATCTTATTTTGGGGCCTGAAAATATTTTTTTTATTTTCAGCCACTTGAAAAATGCGCTCATAATCACAAATAATACCGCCAATATCTACCATAACAATTGCTTTTGTTTTCTCTGTTATAGCCGCTTCTACGGCCTCATAATCCATCTCTGTACTATTTGGCTGTGAGTCTACAAAAATAACCTTTGCTCCCACATGTAATACTGCTGACGCAGAGGCTGTATATGTATAGGCTGGCACTATGACCTCATCCCCCTCACCAATTCCAAGAAGACGAAGATTCAATTCTTCTGCTGCTGTGGCAGAATTTAAGCACACAACCCTGTTTGTATGGCAATACTCTGCCAGATTTCTTTCTAATTGCTTTGTACGAGGGCCAGTAGTAATCCAGCCGGAGCGCATTGCTTCACAAACTTCTGCAATTTCCAGTTCACTGATATCCGGCGGGCTAAATAAAATATTTCTTTTTTCCATTTCTTTTCCTTCTTTGATCTAAAATTTCATTCCTAATTTTTCTCCAGGATCTCCAATCCAACCTCCACTCTCTGTATTTTTCCAAACATAACAAGTTCCAACCATGCCTTTCGCCTGTGTCTGTCTATCTTACAGATAGCGCCTTCCAGCTCTTTTAAAGGTCCCTCCAGTATTTTCACTTGATTATCTGCAATTAAGCCTTTTGATATGGTTACGATCTGCTCTTCTTTACCCAGCCTTTTTAAAATGGCTATTTCCTCCGAAGTTAATGGAACAATTGCACTGCCAGTTCCCAAAAGTTTTGTAAGACCTGTAACTCGTTTCAATTCTTCGAAAAGTAAATCCACATCCTGGCTGTCAGCAAATACGTAACCTGGGAACAGCGGCATCATTTCCTTATGCCACTGCCCCATATAGCGCTTTAATTGTTCCTGATAAGGTATAAAGCACCGTTCCATTGCATGATGGTCAACCGGCCTCTCACATTGCTTTCGCACAGATTCCTCTGTTCCAGTCCTTACCTGTATCACATACCACATTGCTTAAATCCCTCGATTTCTCCTTCTCACTCTGAAATATGTCAACAAAACCTTTTATTTTCTGAAATTCCACCTCTCAGGGCGTGCTTCGCCACTCCGTCATCATACAGGCGGATACTTAACAACTCCTTCTGACATCCAAACACACTAAAACGCGGCAAAGCGACGATTTTAGTTAATTGGAATTTGTTCTGCTAAAATGATACTCCGGTATAATCTTCTGAACCAGATCCCTCATCTCCGAGGTTTCCTTCCATGCCGCCTCGTCCAGTTCTGACAGCTGCTGTTCGAATTTCCCATAATCCATCTCAATCGGCTTCCCAATAAAGATCCGGCTGTTCTTCGTCCCCTGCAGCCCTTCCTCCGCCATCAAAAGCTCTTCATACATCTTTTCTCCCGGGCGCAGCCCTGTAAACACGATGTCAATATCTTTATATGGCTCGTATCCGGACAGCCGGATCAGGTTCTCGGCCATATCCAGAATTTTTACGGGTTCCCCCATATTAAGGACAAAGATTTCTCCGCCCTTCGCATAAGCCCCGGCCTGCAGCACCAGGCTTACCGCCTCGGGAATCGTCATAAAATACCGGATAATATCCGGATCTGTAACTGTGACCGGCCCGCCATTTTCGATCTGCTTTTTAAATAACGGGATCACGCTTCCATTGCTTCCCAGAACGTTGCCAAACCGCACCGCGACGAATTCTGTACTGCTCTTGCTGTTGCACATCTGAATTACCATTTCACAGAGGCGCTTGCTGGCCCCCATGATATTGGTCGGATTAACCGCTTTGTCGGTAGAAATCAGGACAAAGTGTTTCGTACCGTATTTCATGGCCGCCCTGGCAGTCTTATACGTGCCTATGACATTATTTTTTATTGCTTCGTTAGGGCTGTCCTCCATCAGCGGAACATGCTTATGCGCCGCAGCATGGTATACGACGTCCGGCCGGTATGTTTCAAAAACTGAATTCAGCCGGTTCGTATTTCTCACCGACCCGATCAGTGTGACAAGATCCAGTTCCGGACAGTTCCGCTTTAATTCCTGCTGTATTTCATAGGCGTTATTCTCATACATATCAAAGATTATCAGACGCTTTACCCCGTGCCCGGCCAGCTGTCTGCACAGTTCGCTGCCGATTGACCCGCCGCCTCCGGTCACCATGACGACTTTGTCTTTTACGTATCCCATAATCTCATCTAAATTGACCTTAATCGGTTCTCTTCCTAACAGATCATCAATCTCAACATCCCGGAGTTTGGATATACTCACTTCTCCGCTCATCAATTGATACAGCCCGGGAAGAATCTTCAGGCTGCATTTTGTCTGCTGACATATTTCCAGGATCTTTTTTCGCTCTACGCCGGTTACCGTGGGAAGTGCAATATAAATCTCATCAATCCTGTACTTCTCTGCCAGTTCAGGGATCTCCTCCCTCGTCCCCCGGATCGGAACGCCGCTAATATATTTTCCGTTTTTATTGCGGTCATCATCAACGATACAGACCGGAATCCCCGGTGCTTTTTCGCTGTTGTTTAATTCTTTGATCAGAAGAGTTCCCGCCTGGCCTCCGCCGACGATCATAATCCGCACCGCATCCTCACGTTTTCTTCCCAGATGCCGCCCTGCCATCCGCAGCGCCCGGTAGCTCATCCGGCTGATCCCGACAACTGATGTCATAAACAAAAGCCATAATATGTGATAGCTTCTCGGTACTTCAATGTTCAGGAATTTCATACCAATAATCTGAAGAATAAACGTTACGCCACAGGCCGCAACGATGGATTCCAGTTCGACAATCCCGGCGCTGCTCCACATAATGGAATACAGGCGAAATATCGTGAACACCAGAACGGTTGTGACCGTCAAAATCACGCTGTATGATGTGACCGCGCTTATATATTGTGAGGGTATGGATTTTGCAGACAAATCAAACCGGATCCAAAGAGCTAAAAATGAGCAGATCTGAATCATACAGATGTCATAGATAAGAAATAGTAACGAACGAAACCATTTATTTGCTATAATACGTGTTTTTATCATTTTTTCCCTTTCGTATCCTACTTGCGCCGTCTGGAACGTTTTACCTGATTTTCTTCGCCTCCGGCAGCTGCCGTTTTCATTTCTGTTTTTTCTTCACTTTTCTCTGCTTTACCGCTGCTCCCACCGGATCCGTATCCGGAGTATTTTCCATAATATTTACTGTAATACCCACTATAATATCCTTTACTCTCCTGGTTTACCTTATTAAGAACCGCCCCAAGAATACGGCATCCGCTCTTTTCCAGCTGTCCCTTTACCTTTTGAACCATCTTATAACTGATTACTCCGCTCTCCACAACGATAACTGCCCCATCCACATTTCTCGCAATAATGGCCGCGTCGATGACACTGCCTAAAGGAGGGGAATCAATCAGAACGTAATCATAATGTTCGCGCGCGCCGCAGAGCATCTCTTCAAATTTTGCATTTCCCAGAAGCTCTGCCGGATTTGGCGTGGAAGGACCGGCGAAAATTACGTCCATATTATCAATATTAGTCCGATATGCAACGTTCTCAGCAGATTCCTGACCTACGAGATAATGGCTCAGTCCTCTTGTCTCCTGATCAACCCGGTAATGGCCCATCAATACAGATTTGCGCATATCTGCGTCCAGAAGAAGCACCCGCTTCCCATCCTCCGCAAAGGATCGGGCCAGCTGAAATACGACTGATGTTTTCCCCTCATTGGGAATCGTACTGGTAAACAGGATGACCCGCTGAGCATCTCCACAGAACGTGATATTGGTTCTCAGGGTTTTAAACGCTTCGTTGGCACGGAAATCCAGCCGCGGCAACTTCTTAAACTCTACTTTCTGCATCTACTCCACCGCCCTTCTGCCCCATCTGCTCTTTTTCTTTTTTCTTCGTTCATTTTCTTCAAATTCCGGTATCTGGCCCAGAGTATTCAGATCAAGATAACGTTCTATATCTCCGGCATTTCGGATACTATCGTTCATCAGATACAGCAGAATGATAATGCCGGCTGCAGCGATTCCGGCCGCCAGACCTCCGAGTACCGTATTCTTTTTTACATTCGGGCTGGAAGGCGCGGTCGGAAGATTTCCCGTTTCTACAATTTTCGGGGGTACTGAGTCCATAATTTCGGCAATGCGTGCCACAGAAACAGATGCCACCTCATCGGCAATAGCCCTGGCGGTTTCTGGATTTGTATCTTTGGCTGAAATAGTCAGAATTCTTGTATCGGTTGGATTGTTGACCGTAATTTTTCCATTTAACTGCTGATATCCCAGGTTTAATCCCAGGTTTTCCGTCACCTGCTCAAGAACCGGGCGGCTGGTTACCAGCACTTTGTAATCCTTTGTCAACTGTGTTCCCAGCTGAAGATCTGACAGGGATGTAATGTTATTCGTTTTATTTAATATGTAAATCATAGTTGAGGAGGTATAAACCGGTTCCACCAGGGTCGTGGTATATAACATGGCCGCCGCCGCCCCGACAACAACCGCCAGAATCATAATCCACAGCCTTCTCTTCATTACCCAGAAAAGCTGAAGTAAATCAATCTCTATCTCATCATCTCTTGTATCTTTCATTGTTCTCCCTCTGCAATTCTTATAGTATCCGGTCCTCCAGTACTCTGGCCGGATTTTCGTAAAGCACCCGCTCAACGAGGCTGCAATCGCAGTGCCGCTCCATCCATTCCACCGCCCGTTTTATACGCGGCGGCTTGTTGTCCGCACCGTGTGCATCCGTGGAAATCAGCTGCACATAGCCGGCTTTCATTAAGTTCCTGTACCAGAGCAGCCGCACACTCGGAATCTGCGGCATCAGACACTCTGTGTTCATCTGAATTACGATACCCAGATCCCGCAGTTCCTCAATTCTGTCTAATTTGGGGTACAGGCAGTTATAACGTTCCACATGCGCCAGCACCGGAATAAATCCCGTCCGCACAACGTGAGAAAGCCCCTGAAACATATCCTGGTATCTTACCCCCTGATAGAATTCCAGAAGCACGTACTTGGTATCTGCAATTGTTAAGATCTCTCCCTGCTTCAGCAGCTCCTCCACGCCGGAAACATAGAGTACTTCATTGCCGCAGTAATACTTGATCCCCTCAATCCCTGCATTTTCAGCAGCTTCCCTGATCTCTTTCATCCGTCTCAATATAACTTCCTTCTCCCCGGACAGCTTTCCCGGTGTATAATGAGGGGTAAAAACAATATGGCGGATTCCTTCCTCGCACGCAATCCGAACAGCACGCAGAGATTCCTCTAAAGAGATGGCGCCATCATCTACGCCATAGAGCAGATGACAATGAAGATCAAACAGGTTGAAGGGCATTTTTACCCCCCCCCCGAAACGATCTTGATAATCATTCTTATCTCTGTTTTTTCTTTTTCTCATTCCGCTCATGCCATCCTCTCCCATTTCATCTTTGGTACTTGATACATCTGGATATATAGAAAGTCATAACTGCAAGACAACAGCCCATGATTCCGATCATAAGGACACTGTATGCGGCCTGGACTGACATATTTCGGACAAATTCTTTCATGTAAGAGGGTTTTGCCCAAGCAGTCCCGGTTCCGCCAAATCTTCCAATCAGAAGTCCGATGTTTACCAGGCTGATAAAACCTCCGGCAAGACTGCCTCCGATTCTCTTTACCGCCCGGTAACTGGAGCGGCTCAGACAGATCAGTTCCGCGGTTCCCAGCCCAGCTACCAGAACGGCGCCGCCCATTAAAGTGGGAAACCAAAGCAGGAATCCCTGTGTCTTGCCGCGCCACCACTCCATACCGGCCCAGTTCATCTGTTTCACACAGCGTGCTTCCAGACCTTCCAGAAGATTCCGGACTCCTGTCCTGACTGCTTCTGAGCCCGGATATTTTTTTTCATAATACTCCATTACAGAAGTCCGGAATGTTTCAAAAACGCCGGACAGTACAGGAGTCTGTGAATCGCCCTCAAGTGCTGCCTTCATATATTGCCTGGCCGTCAGTACTACATTAGAATACTTTACCGTGTCCTCAACCTCAGAGTTCTCCAGCTTGTTTTCCGGCACTCCGGCGAGATACATGGTCATAACCGTCTCCCGTTTCATATCGTCATAAACCGTCTGGTACCAGGAGGTCTTTTCGATCTGATTCATTACCGCCTGTTCGGAAAAAGTTCCCACACGCAGCGCGGCATACATTCCTGACAGGAGGCATGCTGCAGCTGTCATAAAAATCACTGCCGTCTGCATCCCTTTTCTGATCTTTCGCCGGTGTCTCAGTCTCCGGCCTCGGACGGTTACGGTCAGAGCCATTGATAAAAGCACAGTACAGACGGATTCAAAAATCATAAGAAGGCGGTAAAAAGACGGATTCAGCAGGCTCAGCCACGAGCCCGGCTCAGTGAGGCCGGCTTCCCCGGTCTGTCCGATATCTGTTTCGTATTTGTGGTTCCAGCCCTTATCCGGCACAATGCCGCGCGGCACCTGGAACACGACGGAAGCACTTTCTTTCTCTTCCAGGATTTCTTCCGAAGGAGATTCCTGTTCTGCGCTTTTTTCTTCCTGAGAAGCTGTTTCAGAGGCTGTAAGCGGATCCCCGTCTGACTGCTTCCCGCTGCTGTTGCTGTCCACTTCATAGAGATAGCCTTCCATCACGCCGCGTTCCACACTGCCATACATCTCTTTGGCAGCAGCAGCGCAGGTATCTGCGCTCAAATCCACATCATCCCTGCTTAAATACGCAGTCAGCTGATCAAGATAGGTCTGTTTAGCCCGGTATTTTTTTCCGTTCCATTCAAATGTCCCCTTTGCCTTTGCCACCAGCTCCTGCTCACTGGCATTTAACCCTGCGGCATAGCTGGCCGACGGTGTTATCAGAAAAAATAAAAGCGACAAAAAAAACGATAAAAGGATAAGTGTTAAAAATTTATATCCGCGAATCATCACTCAATTGACTGTAACGGAATATACCAGGGTTCCGTCTTCATAGCCATAATCGAGTGTTCCGGAATAGGATACCGTCACCGTGTAGGAACCTCTGGCCTGGGAAAAGCTTCCGCTTCCCGAAAATCCCAGACTTCTGGCCGCTCCCACCAGATCGCTCGTATCATGAACCACCGCACTTCCTCCGGGACCGCTGATCGTTACTTCGTTGATATATCCGGAAGACAGAAATACTCCAAAGACAGACTGTGCCGCCGGAAGTCCTTCCACCATTGTCGAAACAGCGACAGGCGTCACACTGATACTCTGTCCGCTGACCGAGGCGCTTACGATATGTTCGCTTGCACTCGTCTGATTTACAGCGTCTCTGATATCACTCTCCACTACGTCTCTCACCCGAATTTTTTCTTTCGATGAACTGCTGTCCGAACTACTGGTCTGGTTTCCATTTCCAGACCATACCTGCGCAGTGGAAACTGGCGGTGCGGATCCCACCGTTCCATTTTCCGTAAAATGATAGACAACTCCGTCAATTTCCTTATCTCCTGCAAACAGAGCTCCGCTTGGTTCCATAAAATATACTTTCTGATCTACTTTAATCAGGCCAGTCTGCATCGCACCATTGTAGGAAAGGAAATACCACTTGCCATCCGGATCCTGATGCCAGCCGGTTTTCATCGCACCTGAGTCGGTGGCCAGAAAATACCACACACCATTAGTATCCTGGAACCATCCGGTCTGCATAATTCCGTTCTGGTTAAAATGATACCAGCGTCCGTCTGTATCCTGGAACCATCCGGCCGCCTGATACTGTCCTTCCGCAGACAGATAGCGCCACCCTTCTCCAGTTAAGTTCCAGCCCGGTGTCTGCGCGTAGACGGCTGCCGCCGCGCTGATGCCAAGCCCCAGTGTAACAGCTGCAAGTTTCCATGTTTTACCTTTCATTTTTCTCCTCCTGCTTCTGCTTTGAGCGGATATCGGGCCCCGTTGGTTGACCGGGCTTAAGGATTGCTCTCTTTGCCTCTTCTTTTGATTGAAATTTTGTACTCGCAATTACCCCGTCCGCATTACTTAAATATCTTGCTGCGTCGCTCCATTCCCGGAGCGTGTACTCTTCCTCCTGAATCTCTCTTATGACAGAACAGCAGACAGCCCTCCATGCCGGCTGCTTTAAGTCCGATAAATACAGGCAGCCAGTCTTTTTCCACAGATCGTCCAGGAGTCCGGTTTTTTCCCTCCCAATTTTACTCATTTGTCAGATTCCTCCGCCTCAGTGATGCAATATTGCGCTTACTGTCTGCGTCGGTATTCTAACCTGGTTAAGAAAATATTATCCTTATTAGGTTCACAACATAATACACAATATGTAGTAAAAAAGGCCGCGCCGTGGTGTTTTCCGGCCACTTTTCGAGCCGGAATAAACGCCGCTGTCAATGCGCAGACCTCATCTTAATATTTTGAATTACCGCAAAGCCTTACAGATTCCAAAAAAATGCCGTTTCGTATATTGACAATGAAACTTTGTTGCTGTATGCTTATCACAACATAATGTGTAATATGTAGTTTACTGAATAAAAATCTTGACATAAAAATCTGCGAGCGGTATAATTGTCACAACATAATGTGTATTATGTTGTATTTTTATATTATTAAATCCATTTCTTCTAATTGTCTTTCATATTCAAAGCTGCTCGTCATCGTATAAATCCTTGTCGTTTCAATACTGCTGTGCCCCAGAATATCCGCCAGATGCACAATATCCTTTTGCTTTCCATAATAAGTTCTTGCAAACAGGTGACGCATATTATGAGGAAATACTTTACCGTGGGAGATATTTGCCTTTTCACACAGCTTATTCATCTCCGTCCAGACATTGCTGCGGTCTATGGGTTTTCCCGACCGAGTAATGAAGATGCTTCCTGACTGAATCTCATGCTTGAAGCAGTATTCCCTGAGTTTTTCTTTCAGCTTTACAGGAATTAAGATGATTCGTTCCTTTCCCTTGCATGAGACGCTGGCATATCCGCTCAGCAGCGATTCCACCGTTATATTTCGCAGTTCACTGATCCGTATTCCCGTTCCGCAGATGGTTTCCATGATCAGCGCCAGCCTCTCCTTTTTATCGTACCGCGCGGTCTCTACCAGCCTGATATATTCTGCCTTGGTCAATTCCCGGCTCTGATCGGTAAAGATCCGTTTTTGAATCTTCAAAAGCCTGACGTGGCAGTCTGTTTTCCCGTAAAATGTGAGGAAACTGTTTACTGCCGTCAAATAGGAATTTACGCTGGCAGGCTTATACTTTTCCATTAGTTCCATCTTGTAGTCCATGGTACTTTCTTTCGTTATCTCATTTCCTGCTCCTTCACGGGTTTTCAGGAACTAAAGATACTTGCCGGCGTCGCGCAGATATTTGTTGATTGTTGATTTGCTTTTTTCGTTGTAAACGAGATATTTTCGATACTCTTCCATCAACATGACCACATCCAGTTTCTTCTCCATTTGCCTACTCCTTTTCTTTTTTACTGTTTATGCAATATTTTTACCAATTGCTAAAGAAAATATTATATGGTCAGTGAAAATAAAAAAAGCACGCCTGTTCTTTTACAATAACCAGATCTGTACAATCTGCCCAAAACCATTGACTTTCTCCCGGTTATTTGATAAATTTTTATTAACATAAATAATACTGTTCCGATTGCTAGCTGCCAATCGGTGGGATCAGTCCGGAGCAGCATGGCAGGGTTAAAAACCGGATTCTGTCTGATTTACATGCCGCCATTATGATTAAGTGAAAGGGGTATACTACCCATGATGAACCAAAGAATACACGATGAATTTCTAAAGATTCTGGCTGAAGAACTGATACCCGCCATGGGCTGCACCGAGCCGATTGCGCTCGCCTATGCCGGCGCCAGGGCAAGAGAAGTGCTGGGCTGCCTGCCCGACAGAGTCATCGCTCACTGCAGCGGCAACATGATTAAAAATGTCCGGTGCGTCACGATTCCCAACTCGGAACATATGGTTGGCATCGAAGCCGGCGTCATGCTTGGAATTGTCGGAGGCAATGCCTCGAAATGTATGGAAGTTTTAGAAGACTTAACCGATGAGGACAGGAAGACCGCATCTGCCATGCTGAAAGACGGGGTCTGTACCGTGGAATATTTAGATTCCGAGATTCCGCTGCACATCATTCTGGAACTGCATAAGGATGCTTCCGTGGTGACGCTGGAGGTTCGTTATGATCACACCAACATCACAAAAATCACCAAAGACGGCGAAGTACTTTTCAGCTCCGACCATATGGAAGGGGGATGCAGTCTGGCGGACCGCAGTCTGCTCTCCGTCGATAATATCAAGGATTTTGCGGATCAGGTGCCGCTTAAGGATATCCACGAGCTGCTTGACCGTGTCATCATTCATAATATGAACATTGCCTATGAAGGCATGGCCGGAAACTACGGTCTGGGCATTGGAAAGATTATCAAGGAATCCTATCCGGATGGTGTGGCTGTCCGTATGAAGGCCTATGCAGCAGCCGGATCAGAGGCGAGGATGGGTGGCTGTGACATGCCGGTTATCATCAATTCCGGAAGTGGGAATCAGGGGATCGCTTCCTCCGTTCCGGTGATCGTCTACGCCCGGGAGAACAATATCTGCCAGGAGCGCTTATACCGCGCCCTCGCATTTTCCAGTCTGCTGACAATCTACCAGAAGGAATTTATCGGGAAGCTGTCGGCCTTCTGCGGCGCCGTATCCGCTTCCTGTGCATCGGGAGCCGCCATCACCTACTTAGTAGGCGGAACGCTGGAACAGATTAAGAATACCATTGGTAATGTTCTGGCCAATATTCCCGGCATTATCTGCGACGGCGCCAAGATCTCCTGTGCCGCCAAGATCGCCACGAGCCTGGATGCAGCCATGATGGCTCACTATCTCGCCATGAATAATAAAGCCTACCAGCCGGACAGTGGCATCCTTCAGGAGGACGCGGGTGAAACCATCAGCTGCGTGGGATATATCGGAAAAGAAGGTATGAAACAGACAGATAAAGAGATTATCAAGATTATGCTTCAGTAATACAGCAAAGACAGCCCGCCTGCAGGACTCCCTTATATAAGGAAAGTTCCCGCGGCAGGCTGTTTTTTCTATTTATAATATGCGAATGCAGAAGGGCATCTGTATCTCATTTATGCTTCATCCAGTTCCCTGTTAATCCGGTTTCTCATCTGAATCATCCAGAACTCCGACTTCGGATACCGCTCAAAGGTGATCGGTTCCGCCAGATCTTCTTCCAGCATGGAAATAACGTACTCTCTCCCCTTCTTTTCCGCCAGCTGCTCCATGGCTCTCACATCCTGCATCGTATGGCACATGACCATCATACGGACAGATTCCTCCGGTTTTCCGTCCGCTCCCGGATACACCAGAAACGAATCTCCGGACGGAAAGGCTCCGTCGGCATCTGTGGAACGGTAGGGATCCAGCTTCGTTAAGGAGTACTGGGAATTGTAAAAATTGTACCCCCAGTGAAGGATTCCTTCCATGGCATATCGAAAGATCTGTGCACCGTATATCCGGCATCTGGCGGACGGCATGGCCATGAATCGGTTGCTGACCAGGAAATCCTGTGCCGTACAGTAGTAACTCCACAGAGGCGTTACCCCAGCCTCCAGAAACGGTTCGATATGGTCACTGGAACACACCGGGCAGTCAATCTCACCTTCCCGGCAGATATCAAGGCTGGAGACGGCATCCATGATCACAAAATCCTTTAAGTAAGGCGCAACGGATTCTCTCGCCTGCTTATAGGACAAAAGGTGCTGCGGTTCCGGCTCATCCGATATGTGAAATCTGGTAACCCCGGCAATTCCCAATTCCCGCAGTTTTTCCGTCAGTTTCGGAAGATAGGCTTCCAGAAAGCGGGTATAGCGTCCTCCTACGGCCGGGTCCTCCCAGCCGAACAGTTTTATCTCCTTCCCGTTCTCTTCGGCCATGATCTTCGGAGGATGAACGGCTCCCCACTGGGTGAAGAGGTGGGACATCTCAAAATAGACCATGCCGCAGGACAGGCACATGGTGACCCAGCGCTCCAGCCTGGCAAAGTCAAATTCATAGCCGCCATCCGGAAGCACGTTTACTCCCACCAGCTGAATCGTGGTCCGCTCTCCGCCGGGCGCCGTGTCGAGAGGCGGGGTAAACTGCGGAGTCAGGATCATATTGCAACCTCTGGCTGCGGCAGCCGCGATAAAATTCTCCATGATCTTCCAGTGCTCTTCAGAAAACACAGGCACCCGGTAATAATCGGCAAGACAGTCTCCATGAAACCACTCCGTATGAATGAGCCGCTGCGGTCCAAGAACTGTCTGATACACCTGTATGGAGGTTTCCCTCCGGCACAGTTCCTCCCCCTCCGGCGATACGAATACTACCGCAAAAGGAAATTTCCCATACGGACCGTTTTCCGGAATCTCCATATCAATCCACAGGCTTTTAAACTGTCCCGGTGTAAATGTGACACAACCGCCAGCCGGTTCCGTCAGCAGATCCGGATACATTCCCGGCCGGGTGCACAGGTAATTGCTGTCCACACGGCTGTTTACCGGGCGTATGGATGGAACCGGAACGATCTCTCTGATGCGGCAGTATTGCTCCACCGGTGATTCCACCCTTACCACCGCGGCTGAATTCCCTTCACCGCCGCAGGTATATGCTGCCACAAAGCTGAATGTCTCCCCACGCAGCATCGTAAAAACGCTGCAGCACGGGTCTTCTTCCGGCTCCTGCCCCGGCCATACTTTCGTCAGAGCACTCATCAGTTTTATCTGGTAATTCTTATCACGTCTCATCTGTCAATCCTCTTCTTTTATTTCAATCCACATTTTGAACCCATGAATCCTCGCTTATTTTTTTTAAGCCTTTTCATCACATCTGCACATATTCCGCATTCTCTTCCGGAAAACGGGCACAGACCTCCCGCTGCCAGCCATGAAGAAGCATCCGGAGCCGTGCAGCCGTCTCCGGCATCTTTTCACAGAGATTATTCGTCTCGCTGAAATCCGCTTTCAGATCGTAGAGTTCTCCGCGGCCATCCTCAAAGAACTCAATATATTTATAGTCTCCCATAACCACCGAGGAAGCAGGGGTTCCGCCCTGATTTCCATAGTGGGGGTAGTGCCAGAAAATCGGTCTTTCAGGCATGGGATTCCCAGACAGCAGCGGCACAATGCTTCTTCCATCTATGGGAATTCCTGCTTTTTGCGGTACGCCCGCCAGTTCCAGAAATGTAGGATAGAAATCAGGGGTGGTCACCGGTACGTCGCATCTGCTCCCCGGAGCCACACGGCCCGGATACTTTACAATCAGCGGAACTCTGGTACCTCCCTCATAGACCCAGCCCTTTCCCTCCGAAGCGGGCAGATTACAGGTAGGCGAGCCCTCGCTTGTGGCTAATCCGCCGTTGTCAGAGGTAAATACGACCACGGTATTCTCCTCTTCCCCACACTCCCGAAGCGCCTCCAGCAATCGTCCGATATTTTGATCCAGATTCCAGATCATTCCCGCGTAGGACGGGTCCGACTGGATCACTCTTCTGACCACCCGGCGGCCCTTCTTATCCTCTGTATGGTGGAATTCGCCTTCCACCAGAGCCGTCTCCTTATCGAGCCCCAGCTCTCTCGCCTTCTTTTCAAAACGCGCCCGGTCCTCATCCTTAACCTGAATCGGGGTATGTACGGCATAATGGCACAAGTTCATGTAAAATGGCTTCCTGCTGCCGCAGGCCTGCCGTTCTCTCAGCAGACGGACCGCCTCATCTGTGATCCTGTCTGTTAAATACTCTCCTTCCGGTCCCTCAGAAAGCGTCTCGATTCCATAGGGACTGAAGTACCCGTCATGGGGATGGCCCCAGGAACAGCCGCCTATATTGACATCAAAGCCGAAATGTTCCGGGTAAAACTCTCTTCCGCCCAGATGCCATTTTCCCACATGCCACGTATCGTATCCCGCATCCTTTAATGCCTGGGCGATCGTATATTCCCCCTCCGGCAGATGCTTGATGTACGGGGCGTCGATCAGTTTCCCCTTTAAGGGGTGGGACGTTCCTTCCATGTCAATCCAGTCCGTCACACCCAGCCTGGCCGGATATTTTCCGGTTAAACAGCTGGCTCTCGACGGAGAGCATACCGGGCAGGAGGCATAGGAATTGGCAAACACCATTCCCTGCCTGCACAGCCGGTCGATATTCGGCGTCTCATAAAACGTGCTTCCGGTACAGGCCAGATCCCGCCAGCCCATATCGTCCATAAAGACAAATAAGAAATTCGGTTGTACTGCCATCATTCTTCTCCTCCATTTTTTGGTGGTGCTGCACTGGCTTTACGTCCCCACCGGGCCATATACATCTGTACGTACAGCATAAATACCGGGTCTGCACAGCTGTCCCGAGCCGGTGACGCCTTCTCTCACCCCGTCAACAGCAGGATCCGCATACTTGAGGAACCAGGTTTCCATCCGCTTTTTAAGCTCCAGAACCTTCGCTTCGTACTCCGGCATGCCATAAAGATTTCTCGTCTCCCCCGGGTCATCGGTAAGATGATACAGCTCGTGCGCTCCATAGGGGTATCTGTGAATATATTTCCATTCCCTGTCCCGGATCATCCGCACCGGCCCATACTCGTCAAAAATGACGATTTCCCCGGTCCGCGTCTCTTCCTTCCCCGAAAGCAGTCCACAGAAGCTCTTCCCAGGAAGGCCTTCCGGGAAGCGGCCGGACAGTCCCGTCAGTTCCAGCAGCGTTGGGAATAAATCGTATGCGCTTACTAATTCACAGCATACACTTCCCGGCTTAATAAAGCAAGGCCAGGATATGATAAAAGGCACTTTCACTGCTGATTCGTACATATTCATGGGAAAGGTTCCGTTCCCCTTTCCCCAGATTCCGTGCTGTCCCATGCTCATCCCATTATCGGCGGAGAAGATCACTATCGTGTCCTCTGTCAAATGCCTCTCTTCCAGAGCATCCAGAATCCTGCCCACCTGTTCGTCCATGGCGCTTACGGCGGCAAAATACCCCCGCAGATTCTCCTTTCTCTTTTCCGTGCCATAGACCGGCCCGGTCAGCAGATCGGGATGGTCCGGGATATCCGGGATGGAGGCAAAGTCACAGTTCTCGTAATAATCAATCCATTTGGCCGGATGGTGCTCCTTTCCCCATGGGGCGTGGGGCGCAGTAAAGTTGACGGCCAGGTAGAAGGGCTCTTCGCTCTCCGCCAGCTCGTCTAAGTAGTCCAGAGCCTTATCGGCAAAGAGCTCCGTCACGTATTTCCCATGCTCCACCGTAATCTCCCCGTGATCCACTATATCCGGGTGATAATAACAGCAGCCGCCAAGGCCGATGGTATACCATTTTTCAAATCCGTGCTGGGGCGTCACGCTGTCCCCCAGATGCCATTTACCGGCCAGGGCACAGTGATACCCTTCTTCTGCCAGAATGTCTGTATAGGCCGTCTGCCCTTCTAAGTAGGCGATGGGCTTCCTCTCATTTTTGTAACCATCCGCATAAGGGTTTTCCCTTCCCTGGGCGGCAAATTTATCCGCGTCCACGCTTCCGCTTCTGATCCAGTCCAGGACGCCGTGGCCCGACGGAATCTTACCGGTGAGAAGCGACGCCCTGGCTGGTGAGCAGACCGGCGAGGCACAGAAGAAGTTGTCAAAACGCATCCCCGAAGCGGCGATTCTGTCCAGATTCGGGGTATAAAGCTCGGGGGTGCCCGAGCAATGCATCGCCCAGGCCCCCTGATCATCAGTAAGTATAAAGAGTATATTTGGTTTCTTTCTCATAAATTTTTCACCTATTTTTCTGTCTTAAACACTTCGCTTACTTCCTTTAAGATTTCGTCTCCGCCCTGATTTCTCCACTCTTTTCCAAGTGATACCACACCATCCTCAATGGATATCTTGCCCTGAAGCATATCGGAGAAATACTGGATAAACACGTCGTTCACCGCAGAGCCGTTCTCGATCTCCGCCGGAGTCTTCTGTTTGATTAAGTTTGGCATCTGGCATTCCGTGGCTAACTCGACGGTCTCCAGCGCGCGCTCCCGGTTTGGATCAGATACCGGAATATATCCGCTCTCTAACGGCCAGTAGAAGGAGCCCCATGCCAGTGCGTGTGCCCAGCCGTCATCTGCAAATGCGTCTTTTGCCCGCTCTTCCTCATTAAATATGATCGTGTCGCCATCCTTTGTATAGTGGATTCCCTCTATACCAAGTCTCAGTAAGTCATTGCCTTCTTTGGAGACCATAAAATCGATAAACGCAGCCGCTTTGTCCTGGTTCTTGCACGCGGTGGTGATACAGGTCATCATGCCGTTTTTTCCCTGTTTGTTCAGTCCTCTTGCGCCACTCGGCCCTTCCGGAGGAAGTCCGTAGCTGATGGAAGCATCGGGATACAGTTCTTTTACGCTGTTTTCATGACGCGTTACGTGGCGGAACAGAGGTGCAAGCATGGCTCCGCTCTTTCCCTGATAGAATTTCTCTTCCTTCTTCGACTGGTCATTCAGCATCAGTTCCGGATCAACTACCTTCGAATCCCACAAATCCTTGATATAATGCATGGCAGGAATGAAGGATGGATCTTCAAAAAATGGAATGATCTCTCCGTTTTCATTCAGAGAATAATCGGCATATGGAAGGCCGTAGGCGAAAAATACCCAGTCAAACGGCGTAACTCCGCTGGTACTGCTCGGTTTTTCTGCGGTATATCCGTATGTATCGTTCTTTCCGTTGCCGTCCGGATCGTTGTTTGTAAATGCGGTCAGCACATTTTTCATGTCATCCAGCGTCTTCGGATACTCGAGTCCCAGATTATCCAGCCAGTCCTGCCGGAATATGATCAGGGCATTTGCCGCATTGTACTGGGTGATAAACGGCAGTCCGTAATACTTTCCGTCGATGGCCGACCACTGATACTCATCCTCCAGCCACGTTTTTATATTGGGCATTGTCTCAAAGTAATCATTGAGCGGAATAACCATACCGTCATCAATCCACTGCTGTGTAGCACTGGTTCCATAGGCACCCGTAACCACATCCGGAAAATCTCCGGAAGCCATGGCCACGTTGACTTTTTCCGTATTTGCCTCCGGTACAATCTCTACGGTCAGATTGATTCCCAGCTTTTCATTGATGGCTGCCACTATTCTGTCATCGGCTTTGATCGCCTTTGCCGCCGCGTCGCCCGTCGTCAGCCAGCGAAGCGGTACGCTCTCCCCGGATTTGGAAGAAGCCTCGGCTTTTCCTGCCTCCGTCTGTCCGGATTCCGCCTTATCAGCTGTTCCCCCGGTTCCTCCGCCGCAGGCAGTTAAAGAGACCGCCATAACCCCTGCCAGTACCAAACTCATTACCTGTCTTTTTTTCATTTTTTTCCCTCTCTTTCCTTTCTATAGATGCTGCTGTTTTACCTTTCCCCGTGTGTCCCAGTCTCTCATCCTTTGACGGCGCCGGCCGTCATGCCGGTCGTAAAATATTTCTGGAAAAATGGATATGCACACATGATCGGTATAATTGCCATCATAACCGCCGCCATCTTCATTGGCTGTCCCAAAAGGAACAGACTCTCTCCTCCGCTGGAATACGCGGCATCGTTCTGAAACAGCATGGAGCGCAGAAACAGCTGCAGCGGCCACGCCTGTTTGCTGTTGATATACATAATTGCTGAAAAGAAGTCATTCCAGTGATCTACTGCGTAAAAAAGTGTAACGGTCGTCAGTGCGGGTTTTGAGATGGGAAGCATAATCCGGAACAGTACTCCCACCTCCGTGCAGCCGTCCAGCAGAGCTGCCTCTTCCAGCTCCAGCGGTAAATCCATGAAGAAATTGCGCAGAATGATCAGATTATACGTATTGATCGCTGACGGAAGGATCATGGACCACAGGGAATTCATCAGATGGAGGTCCTTGACCACGATATAAGTCGGAATAATTCCGCCGGAGAACATCATGGTAAATACCGCCATGAACATGAAAAACCGCTGTCCCTTCAGATCTTTTTTTGACAGCACGTAGGCCGCCATGGTCGTAATCATCATATTGATCAGAGTTCCCACAACCGTAATGAAAATACTGTTGGCGTAGGAGGTCCAGAGCTCCGCACTCTTAACCATGTAGGCATAGCCGTCCAGCGACCACTCGGAAGGCCACAGATGGATATTGGTGGCCAGATAACTTTTCAGCGAGGAAAAGGATACCACCATACAGTCCCAGAAGGGATAAAAGGTCGTCAGTGCAAGTAAAACCAGCAGTGTCACGTTGACAGCATCGAAAACTTTACTGCCGGCGGACGCTTTGATATGGCTTCCCGCTTCCTGTTTTTTTGATCTGAGCATCAGTAGATTCCCTCCTCTCCCGACATTCTTGCAATCTTATTTGCAGCCACTACCAGACAGAAATTAATGACGGATTTAAATAATCCCACTGCCGTAGCCAGCTCGAATTTGCCATCCTGAAGGCCCATCCGGTATACATATGTATCGATAATATCCGCAGTTCCGTATACACCCGGATGGTAGAGAACGAATATCTGCTCGAATCCGGCCTGCATCAGGCTTCCGATCCTGGTGATCAGAATGACAATAATGATGGAACGGATACACGGAACGGTAATATGTACGAGCTTCTGCCACCGGTTGGCCCCATCTACGGTAGCCGCCTCATACAGCTGGGTATCGATGCCCGTGATGGCCGCCAGATAGATAATGGTATTCCAGCCGAAGGTCTTCCAGATCATGGATACCACCATGGTAGGAACGAAAAACTTTTCATCTGTCAGAAATCCGATGGGCTGAAAGCCCAGCCCCTGAATCACTCCGTTGACAATTCCTGAATCCATGGACAGGATGCTTGTCAGGATTCCGCCAAGTACCACCCACGAGATAAAATTGGGTATGTAGATGGCTGTCTGAATCACTTTCTTCATCCGCACATGCCGCAGTTCATTTAACATCAGTGCGATAATAATCGGAAACGGAAAACCAAAGACCAGACGGATCAGACTGATTCTTATGGTATTCCAGAATACAGAATAGAATTTCTCCATGGAAAACAGCTTCTGAAACGTCTCAAAGCCGACCCATGAGCTCTTCCATATTCCTTTCATCGGATTAAAATCTTTAAATGCAATCGTCACCCCGTACATCGGTACGTAGCAGAAAATAATATAATAGACAATCGCCGGAACCAGCATCAGATACAGATATTTGTGTTTCCATATATAGGTCCGGATACCCGGTCCGTTCCTCACCTTCCCATTTTTACGTACAGCTGCTTTCCCCAACCTTCTCCCTCCTTATCGTGCTTTATGACAAAACTATACCAGAACATTGTACGAAAATAAGTACAAGAATTAATCCTATTTCGTCTCTTTTTTCACAATCCGTCACATTTACCCTGTTTTCAAGGAGAATAGCAAAAATTCATCTGCTTTTTTACCAATTAAGTTGATTTTTTGCTATTGTTTTTGTACATTATATCTAAGTTTTGTTTTATTTTTTACCATACAGCAAAACATTTTATGCTCATTTCGTACAAAACCTTTTGACTGTCAGTGTCTTTTTTGTTATAATTGGATATAACTAATCATTGGAAAGGATGGGACCATTGGGAATTAAGCACAAAAACACCAGGGACAGCAAATGGAAAAACATTCTGAAATCCAGGCATTTCCGTTCATTTTTCTTTATCACATTTCTGTTTACTACCATTATCTTTATCATTGGCGGCGTGGTAATCACGCTTCAAAACCGGATGAAGCTGCATGAGAATCTGGAGATGAAGGCAAATTATGTCGCGCTGTCAGTCCAGGATAATTTATCAAACATGAAAAACAGCGCGGTATTTATGGGAAATCTGGCGTCCATCGAACGGGTTCTGGAAGCGAAATCACCTACGCTGGATCAGCTGGTACGCATGACCAACGATGTAACGCCTTATTCCACTCTGTATCATTACGAGTCCATCTGCCTCTTTTTCAACCGGTCTCAAAGAATCTTTGATTCCAGCGGCGGAATGTATGATTATGATGACTTCTATGACAAAGAACTGATTGAAACCCTTGAGAATATGAAGGGCGAAGAGATGTGGCTGATTAACGTTCCCTATAAGCGCTACTACAGCCCTGATCCGGCAGTCGCCGTGATTACTTATGCGCGCAGGCTTCCCCTGTACAAATCGCAGGGGAGGGGATATGTAACCGTCTCCTACTCTCTTGGCCGGCTTCAGAAAGCGGCTGCAGAGGCCGCGGGCTATACCCCCTACACGGCTACGGTCTGCTTTCAGGACCATCTGCTCTGGTCCTCCTCTGACACAGTCATGAAAACCTGGGATAACGGGCTGACTGTCTCCGAAAACGAAGGCCTTCTGCTGCCCGGCACCACCGCCTTTTCCTCCTTTTCCACGATCGGAGCCAGATGTTCCTTCCACGCGTCGAAGCTGGAACTTCTGACTGCGGTAAGCGCCACGCTCCTGCAGTGGTTTTTGATCTATCTGGCCGCAGCGGCGGCTGACTTTGCCGCCTCCATGGTTTACGGCATGATCATGCTGCGCCCGGTGGATGCGATTATGAAGAAGATCGGGATCAATCCCTACACGGAGATACCGGGAGTCCGGGAGGATGAATTTTCACTGATCAGCACCGCTCTCGACAATCTGAATGCGCAGCTGTCTGACATCGGGACCGTCATGCATGAAAACCAACAGCTGGTCCGGGAACGTCTGCTCTCCGGCATCCTCTATAACTATGTGGATATCACCAGTCTTCCGCCGGAATATGAGGAACACGGGCTCCTGTTTCCGTTCCCGTATTACGCTGTTATCCTGATTTCTCTTCCCTCTCTCGATCAGATGGAGGACTATACGAGACGGGAACAGTTAAAGCTGGTCATCAGAACCAATACCACAAATGCCTTTTCCGCCCTTGGCACCGCCTACAGCCTCTATATTGACAACAAAAGCATCTGCATTATCTTAAACACCGGGCTGTCCGATACGCTGTCGAAGGAGCTTTCCAGACTGTGCACCGCACTGAAGAAACGGATGAAGCAGACTCTCAGTGTCTATCCGCTGTTTTCCATCGGCATCTGCTCCGAGACGGAACCGGCTCCGTGGCAGGTATGGCAGCTGGCACGGCACAATTTTATCTTCACGGCTGCGGATGCCGATGACTTCGTCCTGTTCAGCTACCAGAATGAGTTCACCTCCTCCATTGATCAGGATATCGTATCTCATATTACGCAGGCCATCATCGATAAAAACGGCACCGGCTTAAAGGAGCATACCGACGCTTTCCGAAACCGCTATTTAGAGAACGGGGACGAGGAGGAAGTGAAGCGTCTGGCCCTCATTACGGTCTGCACCATCTATGCCTCGCTTTTGGAGATGAACGGGGATATTCCCGACATTCAGATGAACGCATCTGTGCGTAAACTGGAAAACGCCTCCACCATTGACGAAATCAACAAGCATTTTTGCAGCTGTCTGTTCGGGATGCTGGATGCAAAAAACAAGATTTCCACGGAATCCTACGGATACATACAGAAGGCGGTCCAGTATATCGAACAGAATTATTCACAGCCCATCACCATTCCACAGATTGCCGGTTTCGTGGGAGTCAGTTCCATCTATTTGACGAAGCTGTTCAAGCTGTCTACCGGAAAGACGCTGTCGGAGTATTTAAACTATCACCGCACCCAGAAGTCGCTGGATCTGTTGACGCATACGGAAGAGACGATCAACTGGATCAGCGAAGCCGTAGGCTACAGTGACGTGAGAAGCTATATACGGTTCTTTAAGAAATTTTACTATATGACTCCCAGTGAATACAGAAAAGAGCACTGATACTTCGCGGGAACACTCTCCTGTAAGATTAAAACAGGATTCTCCGATTACTGCATCAGAGAATCCTGTTTTTGTATGGTTTATACACCTGTTACTGAATTTCTTTCAAATACCGTCCCAGTGCATCCTGCCAGGACGGCAGTCTCTCAAATCCGTTTGCTTCCAGCTTATCCTTGCTCATGCGGCTGTTCATCGGCCGTTTCGCCCTGGACGGATATTCCTCAGACGTGACCGGTACCACTTCTACCTTCATGCCCGCCTGCTTAAATATTTCTTTTGCAAAATCGCACCAGCTGCACAGTCCCTCGTTTGTGGCATGGTAGCGGCCATACCTGTCGGTCTCTATCATATCCACCAGCAGGCGGGCAAGATCGTAGGTATAGGTAGGGGAACCGATCTGATCGGATACCACAGTGATCTTATCGTGGGTCTTTCCCAGATTCAGCATGGTCTTTATGAAATTCCTGCCGTTTACGCCGAACACCCAGGCGATCCGCACAGTAAAATATTTGGTGAGATTCTCCTCGATGGCCAGCTCTCCCTCATATTTTGTCAGCCCGTATACGTTTAACGGTTCTCTCTCATCATCCGGCTCCCAGGGACGGGTGCCCTGGCCGTTAAACACGTAATCCGTGCTGATGTACATCATCTTGATATCCAGCTCCCGGCATACCTTGGCAATGTTTTCCGTGCCGTATACATTGACGCGTCTGCAAAGCTCTAAATTGTCCTCCGCCGCATCTACCGCCGTATAAGCCGCACAGTGGATTACCGCCTCCGGAGCGGCTTCCCGGATAACACGGTTTACGCTTTCGGCATCCGTAATGTCCATCTCGTCGATGTCCACACCGATCGCCTCGTGACCTCTCTTTTCCAGCTCATCAACCACATCGTGGCCCAGCTGGCCTTTTACTCCTGTTACAAAAACTCTCATAGATACCTCCATCGCGTCAGCCGGAACGGCATATTATAAACGGTCTCCATACATATTTTCGAAGTAATTCTGGTACTCTCCGTTGATGATGTGCTTCCACCAGTCTTCATTGTCCAGATACCACTGAATGGTCTGCTCAATTCCCGTGTCAAAGGTATATTTCGGCTTCCATCCCAGCTCTGTCTCCAGTTTTTTCGGGTCGATGGCGTAGCGTCTGTCATGGCCTGGGCGGTCGGAGACATACATGATTAAGCTTTCCGGCTTGTCTAATGCCTTTAAGATCGTCTTTACCACTTCCAGGTTCGTTCTCTCATTGTGGCCGCCGACGTTGTAAACTTCGCCTTCCCTGCCTTTATGGATAATTAAATCAATGGCCTCGCAGTGATCCGCAACATGGAGCCAGTCGCGGACATTCTCGCCGGTTCCATAGACCGGAAGTTCCTCATCTGCCAGCGCACGGCTGATGATCAGCGGAATCAGTTTCTCCGGGAAATGGTAGGGTCCGTAGTTATTGGAGCATCTTGAGATAGTGACCGGCAGTCCGAAGGTCCTGTGGTAAGCGAGTACGAATAAATCGGCGCTCGCCTTGGAGGAAGAGTATGGACTGGAGGTGTGAAGCGGAGTCTCCTCTGTGAAGAATAAGTCCGGGCGGTCTAACGGAAGGTCGCCGTACACCTCGTCGGTGGATACCTGATGGTATCTCTTAATTCCAAACTCCCGGCAGGCGTCGAGCAGGGTGGTGGTTCCCATGACATTCGTTCTCACGAAGCTCTCCGGATCGGTGATGGATCGGTCCACATGGCTCTCCGCCGCGAAATTGACGATCACGTCCGGTTTTTCTTTTTCAAATAAGTCAAAGATGAACTTACGGTCCGCGATATCACCTTTCACAAACTTGTAATTCGGCTTGTCCTCTACCGGCTTTAAGGTCTCCAGGTTGCCTGCGTAAGTCAGTAAGTCTAAGTTGATGATCTCGTAATCCGGGTATTTGTTTACCATGTGATGGACGAAGTTGCCTCCAATGAAGCCTGCGCCTCCTGTAACGATGATTTTCATGTGTGAATTCCTCCTGTTTTTCCTATATTTTATCAGTCTGTCTGTTTACTTAATATCAATATATTTGCCGGCCAGAACATCCATGAGATAATGGCCATACTGGTTCTTCTTCAGTGGTTCGATATCTTCTAAGAGCTGATCTCTGGTAATCCAGTGATTGAGATACGCGATCTCCTCCAGGCACGCCACTTTCCTGTGCTGATGGGTCTCCATGGTGCGGACAAAATTGGTGGCGTCCGCCAGGGATTCGTGGGTTCCTGTGTCGAGCCAGGTAAAGCCCTGTCCGAGAAGTTCCACATCCAGTCTTCCCTCTTCCAGATAGATCCGGTTCAAATCGGTAATTTCCAGCTCGCCGCGGGCGGAAGGCTTTAAATTCTTTGCATACTCCACCACCTTATTATCGTAGAAATAGAGTCCGGTCACGCAGTAGTTGCTCTTCGGATGCTCCGGCTTCTCCTCAATAGAAATAGCCTTTCCGTTGGAATCAAATTCCACGATGCCGAACCGTTCCGGATCGTCCACATAATATCCGAATACGGTAGCGCCCTCTTTCTTGTTGGCGGCCGCCAGAAGCCGTTTTGTCAGGCCGTGTCCCGCAAAGATATTGTCGCCCAGAATCATGGCTACATTATCATCCCCGATAAATTCCTCGCCAATGATAAACGCCTGGGCCAGTCCATCCGGTGACGGCTGAACGGCGTAGGATAAACGGATTCCGAACTGGCTTCCGCTCCCTAAGAGCGCCTCGAACCGCGGTGTGTCGTCCGGTGTGGAGATGATCAGAATATCTCTGATTCCCGCGTTCATCAGAACGGACAGCGGATAGTAGATCATGGGTTTGTCATAGATCGGCAGAAGCTGCTTCGATGTGACCATGGTCAACGGGTAAAGTCTTGTGCCGGAGCCTCCGGCGAGGATAATTCCCTTCATAGTGTGTTCCTCCGTATTTTATATTTTACAAAATCTGTCCCGCGTTTTGTTTCTTCGGTTTCAGTTCTTCCGGCATCGAAAGATACCGGCTCTCTTGGTAACGAAAAGCGTCCCTTTTTTCTCGATCTTTTTCTTTAAAAAGTCCCGGAATTCATCGTACCGCTCACTCAAATACTCCTGCTGATTGCCATGACAGGAGAGAATATACTCCATCAGCGGTCCCTCGTCCCGGACTTCTAAATGATCCTCATAAAGGATCTCTTCCACCCTGCCAAAATGGCGTTTCAGTATCTCACAGCCGTTTTCAAGACCAAACGCATCGTATAAATTCACTTCCGACAGCACGATCCGCGAATCAAACTCCTTCACCAGCTGGCTGATCTCCTTCATGTGTTCCCGGCCATAAGTGCTGCAGAAAAATGTTCCGTCCGGCTTCAGCACCCGCCGCACCTCCTCCAGCGCACCGTCCAAGTCCTTTAAATAGAACAGTACATGGTTGGCTGAGACCTTATCAAAGCTCTCCTCCGCCTTGGGAATCCTGCAGCAGTCAAAGACTTCATAGGAAAATCTTCCGGGCACTCCCTTGAGATGTTCCCTGGCGTCCTGTATCATTCCCTCCGAGACATCAGACAGGCAGATAACCGCATCCGGGGGAATTAAGTCCCGATTCTCTCTCCACAGTTCGCCGTTCCCACAGCCTGTCTCCAAAACCGTTTCACCGTCTTTTAAATCCAGCTGGGAGTACAGCCACGGAAACCAGCCCATGGGGTTCCTGGCATATTTCCTGTGAAGATCGATCCTGATGCTTAAGTTGGCCGCGTTCTTGTACTGCTCCACCAGACTCTTTTCCATATTGGTAATATGGATTAAGTGCAGAATTTTATTCCAGTCTATAACCGGATTGTCCTTTACCAGCTTCGAGGTCTCCGAGAGAGTCTGCTCTACCAGCTTCAAATGCTCAATCCGCTTCTTCACCAGATCCAGCTGAAGCTCCAGAGACTGCTCCACATAGCCGTTGTCATCATCGTTGATGGTGATTGAACGAATCTCGTCTAAGGAGAAGCCCAGATATTTGAGAGAAAGTATCTTCTGAAGCTTTGCGAAATCGGAATCCGTATATAACCGGTATCCCGCCTCGCTCATACCAGCGGGTTTAAGCAGGCCCTGTTTGTCGTAATAACGGATGGTCCGGATCGATACATTTGCCTTTTTTGCGAATTCTCCGGACGTATAATACCCTTGCATCTTCTGCATCACCACCTTTGTTCTGGGATCTTTATGTTACCATTATACAGGGTGACGTAAGGGAAGGGTCAAGTGTTTTTTACAATTATTTATAATGGAAAAGCACCGGCCATTTTCAGACCGGCGCTTCCGCTGCCATTACCTGTTATTTTCAAAAGCGCTGCACCGTATTTCCCTGTCTTACACCATCATCTGATAATTCTCAATATCCAGATACTTTCCAAACTTCACGCCCACTTCTTTGATCGTCCCACAGTGCAGAAATCCCAGTTCCTCGTGCAGATGGATGCTGGCCTGGTTTCCGCCGGTAATCACGGAAATAACGGTATGGATGCGTTCATCCTCCCTGGCCATATTCAATATATGCAGCGTCAGCTTCCTGGCAATTCCGCGCTTCCGGTAATCTCTGTGAACATAGACCGACAGCTCCACGGTTGCCGCGTAGGCTTCCTTCACACGATAGGGAGACAGGCTGGCATAGCCAACGGCATGGCCGTCTTCCACCGCCACAATCAGGGGATGATTGCTTATGTTATGGGCATAGTACCAGTCGAGACGCTCCGACAGCGTCCTTGGATTGATATCGAAGGTCGCCTCCCCGTGCAGCACCTCATAGTTATATATATCCAGAAGATAAGGAACATCCTCCTCCTGTGCAATTCTGATTTCCATAAACAGTTCCTCCTGCGTTTCTAATTTCTTTTCCTATATTACAATATTTTACTGTCCCCGTCCAATACAAATCGCAATAAAATAGACATTTTTCACCCCCGCCCGCAAAAGAGCCCTGGTGCACGCCTCGATCGTGCTTCCGGTCGTATAGATATCATCCACCAGAATCACCCGCCTTACCCCTTCGGGTACCTCTCCCGCCGTGAACGCCTCCTCAAGATTATGAAGCCGTTCCTTTGGATTTAACTGTTTCTGCGGCGCAGTCTTCTTACTGCGCACCAGCAGCTCTGTACGCACCGGAATTCCCAGTCTGGCTCCAATCCGGCAGGCAAAAATCTCAGCCTGGTTGAATCCCCTCTGACGCCGCCGCGACGGATGGACAGGAACCGGCACCAGAGCGTCGGCTCCCAGCCGCAGCAAAGCAGTCCCATACCGCAGACAGACCGCCTCCGCATAGAAATCAAGATATTCCCGCCTGTTTCTGTACTTGATATCTGCCATGGATTTTTTCGCGGTGTCATTATAATTTAGCAGTGCCCGCCCATAATCGAAGGAACGCTTATGCTTCGTACAGTCGAGACAGTACTCCCTCTCGGCACTGGATATCTCCTTTCCGCACTTCTTGCAGACAGGCTGCTTCACAAAAGACAGTTTTTTCACACATGCCGGGCAGATCAGCTCTCCTCTGGGCAGCACGATATCGCCGCAGACGGGGCAGCGGCGGGGAAATAGGAGATCGGTTAAAAAGGCTCTGAGCAGAACCGTAATAGTCTCGTTCCTCATATTTTATTCTCCTGTTGGGAATCTGTCATGAATGATTCTGTTTCTGAATAAAAAAGATAAGAGTAATGCTGTGGATGTTCCGAATAATAATGTGGGACCATACCGAAGTATAGTCCCATTATAGCAGTTATGTTCTTTTTTTCAATCCCTTTCTTCTTTTCTGCTCCTCTTTTCATATAAGTCATTCAGATTCATGAAAGCGTGCACGTAGACCTCCATTGCTTTCTTAAGACTGGATATCGATTGAATTTCATCACAGCCATGGCCGCCTCCATGCCCTGCCGGCAGTTCAAGTTCAGAGTAGTCCTTGGGAATACCCGGTCCAAAACAAACCGCATTTGGTATCATTCCCGCATAGGTATTGCCTCCCATCACATACGGCTTTTTCCCGTCCTTTACCACATGGTCGTACGCGGACAGCAGCGCCTTAACCTCCTCCGAATCGATGCTGTCGCAGTATCCATCTCTATGTTCTTCGGCAGAAAGTACAAATCCATAGAGTCCCGCTGTTTTCTGCACCTGCTTCACGATATCCGCCGCATTTACTGAAGGCTGATATCTGATATCCATCGTCAGGGTAACCGTCCTGTTTTTCATCTCCAGAACAGTGCCGGCACACGTCAGCTTCTCAAAAACCGGATCACTGGAGGCAATCCCCAGTCCTTTTCCATATCCATCCAGACAGGCTGTCTGAAAAAATTCCAGAAAATGCTTTTCCTCCGGTTTCAGCCCGCTTCCGTCTTTCAGCAGCATACCTGCCAGACCAATGGGGTTTACACAGCGGTCTGGTGCCGCTGCGTGCCCCGGTATGCCTTTCACCGTATAGCGCACTGTATTGCCGGACAGTTCTTCTCTCATGTCCATGCCCAGCTGCAAAGCCTCCACCTTCCGGTCTCCCATATGAGCGGAACGGTCAATGCAGATCACGGCCTCTGCCGGTACACTGTTGGATGCCTCACCCGCTGACATATCCAGAATCACGTCCGGAACAGAGTCCCGCTTCAGAGTCAGCACACATCTGCCTTTCTCTCCATAGCACAGAGGGAAACGGCAGTCCGATACAAATGCAAAATCTGGTGCCGGCCATTTCGTCAGATACCAGGCTGCGTCAGCCATCCCCGTTTCTTCGCTCAGGCCGCAGATCTGACTAATACGGAAACATGGCTTTATGTTATGCTCCTTCAGATATCTGAGGCAGTAAAGGACCGCGATTACCGCCCCCTTATTATCTGAAACACCTCTTCCGATCAGAAAATCGCCCTTCCTCGTACACTCCCACGGTGGATAGATCCAGCCCTCACCGGCGGGCACGACGTCAAGATGTCCCCATACCTGCACCTCGTTTTCCCCAGCCCCGTAAAGTATCTTTACACAGCAGTCCTCACAATTCTCCGCATGAAGTCCATACTGTGCCGCAATTTCCATCATGCAGTGCGCCGCTTTCACCGTATCATCTGACCGTTCCTGTTCCGGCCGCGAGACACTTGGGATTCTTACCAGCTTCCTGATATCCCGGACCAGTTCCTCCTCATGTGCATCTATCCATTGTCTCAGTTCTGCTTCTCTCTCCCGGTTCATAGACTTCACCTATCCCTTAATGCCGGAGGAAGCAATTCCCTCCACCAGATACCGCTGAAGCAGGATAAAAATAATCATCAGCGGCAAAATCGACAGGACTGACATGGAGAACATGGCACCGTAGTCTGAAGTGGAAGCCGGATCACAAAACAGCTTCAACGCCAGGCTGATGGGGTATAATTCCGATTTATTCACATACAGCAGCGGTGACAGAAAGTCTTCCCATCTCCAGATAAAGGAAAAGATGCCGGCTGTAATAAGCGCCGGTACCACCAGCGGCAGAATAATACGGAAAAATATCGAATAATAGGAACAGCCATCGATCTTGGCCGCCTCGTCAAGCTCCGTTGGAATACCATTAATAAAATTCATAATCAGATAAACAAAGAATCCCTGGACCGCAAAGCAGTAAGGCACGATAAGTGGAAGATACGTTCCGACCCAGCCCAGCTTCTGATACCATAAATACTGCGGGATCATCAGAACCTGTGCCGGAAGCATCATGGACACCAGCATTGCGGAAAACAGGAGTTTTTTCCCCCGAAAGCTGCATCTTGAAAAGCTATACGCCACAAAAGCAGAGGACAGTATGGTGCCGGCTGTTGCTAAAACCGATATCAGGGACGAATTCTTAAAAAAGGTGCCAAAATTTACTTTTCCGAACCCCTTCCAGCCGTTTCTATAATTCTCCAGCGTAAATTCCTTCGGAATAAGCTGACCTGCCGTGGTAAAGATTGTATTTGTCTCCTTAAAAGAACTCATCACCATCCAGAGCAGCGGATATACCATGATAAATGCTCCGATGCTGACCAGTATATGATACACAATTTTCCCGACCATCCGTTTTCTCTTCATAAGCCTCAGTTCCCTCCTTCATACACCCAAAACTTTTTCGACCAGAACAGGAACAAGGTTATGACAGAGATCAAGAGCAGCATAACCCACGCCATGGCGGCGCCATATCCCGTATTGTAAAATTCAAAGGACTGCTGGTACATGTAGACACTGTAGAAAAGCGTAGAACTCATGGGCCTTCCCTGCGTAATAATAAAACACTGCGTAAATGCCAGAAAGCCGCTGATCATCTGCATCACCAGGTTAAAGAAAATCGTAGGTGTTAAAAGAGGCAGTGTAATCCGGAAAAACTGGTTTGTCTTCCCCGCCCCGTCTACCCGCGATGCTTCATAGAGGGAAAACGGTATCTGCTTTAATGCCGACAGGAAGATAAGCATGGAGGAACCAAACTGCCAGATTGCAAGAATAATCAGGACCCAGATCGCGGTATGTTTATTACCCAGCCAGGAAAAATGACTGTTGACGCCTATGATCTGAAGAATACGGTTAAACGTGCCGTCCTCTGCGAACAGCCGCTTCCACAGAATCGATATCGCCACTGATCCGCCGATGATGGACGGAAGATAATAGGCTGCCCGGTAGAAACCGGTTGCTTTCGTCGTTCTCTGCAAAATCATGGCTACCATCAGTGCAAATATGAGACGCAGAGGAACCGAGACTAAGGCGTAAAAAAAGGTCACCGAAATTGATTTATAGAAGGTTTCATCCTCCGTAAACATTTTCAGATAATTGCCCAGACCAATGAATTTCGGAGCCCCCAGTATTTCAAATTCACAAAATGAGTAATACAGCGACATTCCCATGGGAACTACCATAAACATCAAAAATCCAATGACAAATGGCAGTGCAAATACAACGCCTGCCGTACTGTTCTTATTTAACTCTGTCTTTATTTTAAACCATATATGATCCATATCAACCACCGCCATTCTGACTGTTTTTCGCTGTTTTCAGGCGCAGAAAGGGCTGCCGCTCCTTTGCAGCAGCCCCTTCGTTCCTATGATTGCTTGCTCTGTAATATCTTGTTGCCCTGTTTTAACAGTTCCTCTGCCGCCGCTTCCGGAGTGATCTCCTCGTAGCAGATCTTCTCCTGCATTTTATATACAACATCATATACTTCCGTAGCTCCGTTAGGCGAAGCCGGGCTGACCGTAGAGCACTTGGGCGTTACAACATTATTAATATAATCGACCACCTTCTGATCAGATTCGCTCATATCTGCGGCAATAGCGTCCGCCACAACAGACGACACGGGTACTCCGCGCTCACCTAAAAGAATCTTGTTGCATTCCACCGAATTGGTCCAGTAATCTATAAGCTTAGCGGCCTCCTCCGGTTTCTCACTGTCAACAGAGACAGAAAAGAACATGCTTGGCTTTAAATAATTGGATTTCACTGCATCGTCGGATGGCCAGGTGGTAATACCGATCTTCATACCCTCCGGCGCTGCGTTCGTGACGGCATTCATATTATTGGAAAAGTAGAACGCACACCATGACATGTTAGACGGATCTGAACCGTAGACCAGCGGTTCCTGCTCCGGCTGTCCGATGGACCGCTCTGCGAAAACACTGGGGTCAATCAGCCAGCCTTCATCGATTCCCATCTTATAGAGGTTAAAATACTCAGTAAGATTTTCTTTCGATGCGCCGATCGCACCGTCCCCAAATAAGTACTCTCCCTTTGAACGAAGGAAGAAGTCCATCCATGAGGTTCCATTATTATACTGCAGATTGGTTTTATACCCCGTCTTTTCCTTTACCTGTCTGCACACATTCAGGAACTCATCCATAGTCATGTTGTCTTTCAGCTCTATTCCATTTTCCTCCAGCAGCGTTTGGTTATACAGCAGTGCAGGAGAGTTTACACCGATACAGATGGCATAGAGCCCGTCTCCGATCCTTCCAAATTCCTGTACTGTTTTATCCACATCTTCCATATTAATAACACCGCTGTCCACATAAGGCTGCAAATCAACCAACATGCTGTTGTCCACATACTGCTGAATATACGCCTTGTCCATCTGCACCACATCAGCCATGGTATGGCCCGCCGCTGAAGTCGCCAGCTTATTCCAGTAATCCGCTCCTGACAGGAACTGGCCGTCAAAGGTAACGCCGGGATTCTCCGCTTCATACAGTGACAGCGCTTCCTGCGTCAGCTCCGCCCGCTGCTGGCTTCCCCACCAGGTAATGGTGAGTTCCGTCTTATCCCCCTGAGTATTTCCCGCTTCTGCTGTTGTTTCTTTTCCGCTGCTGCTCTCCTGCCCTGCCGTACTCTCAGCCGCCTGAGTAGTATTCTGCTGTTTTTCTGCTGAATTGCCGCCGCATCCGGCCAGTCCTGCTGCCGCAAGCACAGCCACCATCATCACCAATCCTCTTTTTTTCATAGTCCTTCTCCTTTATAATTTTCTCGCAGTGTCTACTGCTAATCTGATTCTTGATAAGTCCTGTTCCGTCGCCACGGTACAGTCGGCCCCAAGGATAAACCCTTTTCTTCCATACGTCTCTGTTACCGAGCGGATCGTATTTACAAGCGCCTCCTCGCTCCCTGCTGCCAGCACCCCCTGCCGGTTAGCAAGGCCACCCATTACCGTCCTTTGATGGAATATTTCTCTTCCCTCTTTTAAGGAACACGGAACTTCAAACGTTCCCCAGTTCACCACATCATACAGTTTCTCATCGTAATCGCGGTAATAATCCAGATTGACATCACGGTTGCATACATGGAGAAAACAGGTTCCGCCAGCCTCCTTTACCGCCCTCATGATCATCTGGTCGAAAGGTGCGATCCAGTTTAAAAACTGCTCTCTGGTAAGTCCAAATCTTCTCTCTGCTCCCAGTGAAGCCACATAGACGCCGTCCAGACCTGCTTCTATGTATTTTACCGCCAGTTCACAGAGTCCGTCTGTGATTCTTTTCATAGCCTCCAGCATCTTTACAGGGTCCTCTTTCAGCCATGCGTCAAAGATTTTTCTGGACTGGTCATACCCGTATCCCTGCGGTTTAAACGGATGATACATGGCCGAAGTACCTACGCTGTGAAGGGTGCCTATGGTATAGCATTCTCCTCCCGTTTCATCCAGGATCCGTTTGACCAGATCCACCTGCCGTCTCATAAAAGGCTGTTCTGCGGTAATCCTCTGGAATTCCGTATAATCCTGTATCGTGTGAAGCTCATGATCGCAGGTCACCAGATTCTCGTTCATGATTTTGAGAATATCGACATCTGTCTGCTTATAAAAATCAACATGTGCACGAACCGCATTCTCTCCGTTCGCATATTCCGGTGAAAAATGCATGGAAAAGCAGGAAGGAATCTCTTTCGTCTCTTCACCCCTGATCGCATGCAGTACCCGCTCCTTTTTCGTCATCTTCTTTCCCCCTCATTTCTTTTTCGTTGTCCTCAACTGCCCTCAGTATATCACCGAAAATCCATAATTTTAATCCAATATTCCGGTATCCTGTATCAAAAAACCGTCTTCTTCTGCGCTTATTCTTGCTTTTTTCCCTGTATTTTCTTATGATAATAGTATCATCATAACGGCTCACAGCATATGGGAACGGGGAGGCGGCAGCACAGTGAGAGGCCTGGTCAATCGAATCAAACTGATTTTTTCCAATATATCTCTGAAAAGAAAAATACTTACCATTGTTCTTGTTTCTATTTTTCTGATATCCGGTGTCAGTCTGGCGGGAATCTCCGTAGTCTCTGACGCCTACTTAAAACTGCTTCAAAAGACCATAGCAAACAATCTTTCCTACTCTGCGACTACCATCTCCTACTACTTATCCAACATTGAAACCATGTCAGGCCTCATGCTGTCTGATTCCAATATTCAAAGCAACTTATCCGACGTCAGACATTCGGATAATCCCCGGATACGTACAGAGGCTTATAAAAAACTGTCCTATACGGTTTTGGAATACTATCAACAGTACAAGCCTAATTTTATCAGCTATATTACCCTCAATAATCCTGAGTTTATCACCTATTCAAACTTTCTCGGCTCCCGCAAAACACCGGAGGAGATTGAGCGCAGTGTCCTTAACGCAGCTCATGACGGAGACGGCCGTCCGGTATGGATATGTGATTACGGAAATGAATATGGAATTTTTATGGGACGGCTCATTAAAAATATCCAAAGCTCCAATCTGGAAGAGCTCGGAACGCTTCTTGTCTCCATTGATCTGGATGGGTTAATGAATTCTTTAAACAAAGAAGATCCGCTGTATGAGAATCCCCAGTATTATATCATGACCGGAGATACGATCATTTACAACGATAATCCCATATCGGCCACTATTCATGACCAGAGGAAGGCTTCAGCCATGCGGAGTTATGATATCATGAATGTCGATGGACACAGATATTTTGTGACGGAGGATGTAATTCCCGGTATTGGCTGGACTTACGTATGCTATCTCTCCTATGATCCTATTTTCAAATCAGTATCCTTTGTTCGGACGCTGAGTATTGTCATGATTATATTGAGCATTCTGTTAGCTATCATCTTTTCTGAGTCCATGATCTCCTTTATCAGCAGACACACGCAGGGTCTGATTCGCAAGATGGAGGCCTTCAGCACCGATGAAAATGCAGTGATTGACAGCGATTACGACTACAGCAGCCGCAGGGATGAATTCGGCCTTTTAAACCGGCAGTTTGACAGCATGGCCGGAAAAATCAGACATTTAATACAGGTAAACTACGTAAATGAACTGTGGAAAAAGGATGCTCAGCTAAAAGCCCTGGAGACTCAGATAAACCCGCATTTTCTGTACAACACTCTGGAATCCGTCAACTGGCGGGCACAGGTGGCAGGAAACATGGAAATCTCGTCCATGATAGAATCGCTGGGAACTCTGCTCCGCGCCACACTCAGCAATTCCACCTCCCATTTTGATCTGAAAAAAGAGCTGGAGATCGTAACCGCCTACATCACGATTCAGAAATACCGATTTGAGGACCGGCTGGAATTTTCCATACACTGCGATGAAGCCTTATACAATGCTCAGATTCCCAAAATGTGTATCCAGCCTTTGGTGGAAAATTCAATTAATTACGGTCTGGAGGAATCCACGGAATTGTGCTCCATTGAAATAACCATTGAACATCAGCAGGAATCCGGCAGCCTGATGGTCCTGGTCAAAAATGACGGTTCACTCTTTGAAGAGTGTCTGCTGGAAAAACTTCGTTCACAGGAGATCAGGCCGCACGGCTTTGGGATCGGCCTCATCAATATCGACGAGCGGATCAAGCTGATGTTTGGAAAAGAATACGGCCTGACCCTGTACAATGACCAGGAATGGGCGGTTGCCCGGATTCACATGCCTTATATTACCGATCAGGAGGAAATCGTATGCTGAAAATGATAATTGCCGACGACGAACGCGTCATAAGAGAGAGTATTTCCCGTCTTATTGACTGGGAAAAGCTCGGAGTAGAGCTGACCGGATTATGCAGAAACGGCCTTGAGGCTTACGATATGATTATTGATGAGGACCCCGACATCGTCCTGACCGACATCCGGATGCCTGGTATGGATGGACTGGAACTGATCAGAAAAGTATCTCTTATGGATCTCGATACACGATTTATCCTATTATCCGGATATGGAGAATTCGAATACGCAAAGGAAGCCATGAAGTATGGCGTAAAGCATTATCTGCTGAAGCCCTGCAATAAATCACAGATATCAGACTGCATCGCAGAGGCCGCGAAGGACAGCTATGCCAGAAAACGGACGAGGTATTTAGAAAGCGGCCATGCTCTCCTGACCGGGAGCATGCACCACAACATCGTCTCCAGTGTAATCAGTGAAAGCCTGGGGCAGAAAAAGGCTCTGCCTGATATTCTCCGTTCCTATGAGCCGTATCTCGATTTTTATTCCACCCCGTACCAGCTTCTCTACGTGTTCTTTCTTGAAATAGACAGCCTGGATTCCTTCCTACATGAACTGAAGCTGTTCTGCGAACAAAATCTGCCGCAGGTCACCATGCACGGTACCTATGTACATAACACCCTGCTTCTCTTTTATAAGGATTATTCAGCAGACAGCGACCTGCTGATGCAATTGATCCGTAACCTTTCGATCCCCTCCCAGCCTGTGGGTCTGGAGATACAGAAAGAGACATATCCCAGCCTGTATAAACTGCTTGAAATCATCCTTGTTAAATTAAAGCGGTTCAGTACCATCTATTATATTAACAACTTTCATCTGCTCTACACCTGCAATTACAACTCTCTCATGTCCGAGGCAGAGCATCTGTATCAGCAGATAAAACACGAATCAGCAGATATCTTTCACAGCCTTGCTGATCTTCTGACGGGAATCGAAGACGCCGCTTTCTTAAAACAGCTGTCCGGAAATCTGCTCCTGAAAGCGGCTGCTGACAATCCCTCATGCTCTGCCGTAACCCTTACGGAATGGCTGATTGAGATTGACGGAGAAACTGATCCCAAAAGGCTGAAACCATTGATTCTGGATCACCTGGAATATCTGCTTCTCTCGCCATCAAAGGAAAACAGCGCCAGTTCCATGGTGGAGCAGATCACAACCTATGTGGAAAACAATTTGGGAAACTCTGTACTGACGCTTAAATTCATCTCAGAACAGGTTCTGTTTATGAATGTAGATTACGTCAGCAAGCGTTTTTTTAAAGAAACCGGGCGCAAATTTTCCGATTACCTGACCGATATCCGGATTACCCGTGCGAAAGAGTATATGGCTGCCGGTGAAAAAATTCAGGTTGTTGCGGAAAAGGTTGGCTGCGGAAACAATCCTCATTACTTTTCCCAGCTTTTTAAAAAGAAGACCGGGATGACTCCCAGCGCGTACAGTGCCGCACTCAACATGACAAAAACAGGTGGAAGCTGTATCAATCATTCCACCTGATAAATCTCACAAATCCTCTCCTTAAGCCCCGAATACCGCCTCTGCTCCATCTCATTGTCCACCATGGCCTGGAACACCTCCGGCACTCCCACCAGGCAGACGCAGGCCCGGGCCCGTGTCACGGCGGTATAGATTAAGTTCCGGGTCATCAGCATCTTCGGACCGCTGAAAATGGGAATCACCACAGCGGGATACTCGCTTCCCTGGGATTTGTGGATGGTGATGGCGTAGGCCAGCTCCAGTTCTTCCATCTGCTTAAAGCTGTACTCCACCATACGGCCCTCGTCGAATTCCACGGTCACCAGCTCCGCAAACAAATTGATCTCCCGGATAATTCCGATATCTCCGTTGTAAATACCGGTTCCCTTGTCTACAGGGATCCCGTATTTATTCCGCACTTCCCACTCGATGTTGTAATTGTTCTTGATCTGCATGACCTTGTCGCCCACCCGGAAGGTCACACCGCCGCTCTCCTTCTCCAGCTTGCTTTTATCCGGCGGATTCAAATACTCCTGCAGGATGGTGTTCAGCCGTTCCACTCCCAGCGCGCCTTTTCGCATGGGAGTCATAATCTGGATATCATAGGGGTCTGCCCCCACGTATCCCGGCAGCTTCTTCTGCACCAGGGTAATCATGGCGTTTATAATCGTGTTGGGATCGTCGCGCTTAATAAACAGGAAGTCATTGCTCTTCTTGCCAAGCGGAACCGTCTCGCCCGCGTTGATCTTATGGGCGTTGACAACGATATCGCTCTGGCTCGCCTGCCGGAAGATTCTGGTTAACATAACTACATTAAAACAGCCGGCTTCAATGACATCCTTCAGCACATTGCCGGGGCCGACGCTGGGCAGCTGGTTCACATCACCCACCAGAATCAGTCTCGTTCCCGGATTCACCGCCTTTAATAAGGACTGCATCAGATGGATATCCACCATAGAGGTCTCATCGATGATGACGGCATCTGCGTCCAGCGGATTCTCCTCATTTCTCTCAAAATGCATGCCGACAGAACGCTCGTCCCCGGGCATGCCGGAAATTTCCAACAGACGGTGGATCGTCCGGGCCTCATAGCCGGTAGCCTCGGTCATTCGCTTTGCCGCCCTTCCTGTGGGCGCAGCCAGAAGGATCTCCATCTCCTCACTCTCAAAATACCGGATAATGGTATTGATCGTCGTGGTCTTTCCGGTTCCGGGTCCTCCCGTAATGATAAGAAGGCCGCTGTTTACCGCCTCCACCACCGCCTGAACCTGTTTTTCGTCCAGCTCGATCGACTCTTCCTTCTGAATCTGAAGCAGCTTTTTTCTGATTGTCTCTTCCGGCTCCCTGCCTCTGATATTTAAATCGTGGAGCATACGCGCCACGCTCATTTCCATATAGTAATACTGGGATGCATAGACAATGCGGATTCCCTCTGACTCCCGGATCACCAGGCGCTTGTCGATCTGCATGTCCATCAGATGCTTTTCTATGGATTCCTTTTCTACCCGCAAAAGCTCTGACGCCTGTGAGAGAAGTTCATCCTCCGGCAGGTACGTATGGCCGTTTGCCGTGGCCTGAAGAAGTGTGTAGAGTACTCCCGATTTAATACGAAAATCCGAATCCGTGAAGATCCCCACCCGCTTGGCGATCTCATCCGCCATCTTGAAGCCCACGCCCGCGATATCATCCGCCAGCTGATAGGGATTTTCTTTTATCACGGTATAGAGCCTGGGACCGTATTCCTGAAAGATTTTCACGGCCAGACTCATGGAAATGCCGTATTCCTGGAGGAACATCATGGCCTGGCGCATCTCCTTCTTCTCTTCCACCTGTTCGGAAATCGCCATGGCCATTTTCTCACTGATTCCCTTTACCTCGGATAAGCGCTCCGGTTCTTCCTCCATGATCCGAAACGTATCTGCTTTAAAGCGCCGGACGATCCTGGCCGCCAGCGCGGCTCCGATTCCCTTCACCGCGCCGGATCCCAGATAGCGCTCCATGGCAGCGGTATCCTCGGGAGTCTTGATCTCATAGGTTTCCACCGTCATCTGTTCCCCATAAACCGGATGCTCGGTCATGGGACCAGTGGCCTCCACCATCTCGCCTTCGCTGATATAATGGAAGTTACCGACAAGCGTGTATTCGTCTCCTTCATCCGTGAGGCTTAAGACCGTATAGCCATTTTCTTCGTTGCGATATTTAATTCGTTCTACAAATCCGCAGACCGTCGCCATGGTCTTCCCCCTTTGTTTTCATAGAAAATACAGAAAGCAGGCAGCCGCAAAACTAACCCTGCCGGAATCCGTGTTCCGCCAGGGTTGTCCTGCAGCTTTCCTGCTTACAATGGTTAAAATTCAGATTTACCGCCGTCATGGGTAAACTCGATAAACTTTCCTGTACCGATCGCAACAGCCGTAAGCGGATCTTCTGCAATCATGGTGTTGATCCCCGTCTTCTCCTCGATCAGGGAATCCAGGCCGGAAAGCAGGGAACCTCCTCCGGTCAGAACAATGCCGCGGTCAAATATGTCGGCTGCCAGTTCCGGTGGAGTCCTCTCCAGAACGTTGTGTACTGCGTCCACGATCTGCATGGCCGGTTCCTTTAATGCATCCAGAGTCTCATCGGATGTAACGACAATCGTCTTTGGAAGACCGGTAACCAGGTTACGGCCCCTCACTTCCATGGTCAGGACTTCCGGTCTGCGGTAAGCCGCACCGATATTAATCTTAATCTCCTCTGCGGTTCTCTCTCCGATCAGAAGATTGTGTTTTTTACGCATATAGCGAACCAGTGCCTCATCAAAATCATCACCGGCCACCTTGATGGACGTGCTCACTACCGTGCCGCCCAGGGAGATGACTGCGATATCAGAAGTACCGCCTCCGATATCTACGATCATGTTTCCGCAGGCCTTGGCGATATCGATGCCTGCGCCGATCGCAGCCGCAACCGGCTCTTCGATAATGGCTACCTCTCTGGCTCCTGCCTGATACGTAGCGTCCTCTACGGCCTTCTTCTCAACTTCTGTGGCTCCGCTTGGAATGCAGACGCTGATTCTCGGCTTTCTCAGTGTTTTCTTGCCTACTGCCTTGTTGATAAAATATTTTAACATCTTCTCCGTTACGGTATAATCGGAGATAACACCCTGGCGAAGCGGTCTGACTGCGACGATATTGCCCGGCGTTCTGCCGATCATCAGTCTCGCCTCTTCCCCGATCGCCTTGATTTTGTTCGTGTCACGGTCAATTGCAACTACGGAAGGCTCTTTTAATACAACACCTTTCCCTTTTATATACACAAGTATGCTGGCGGTACCTAAATCGATACCGATATCATTAGACATCATCATTTATTTCCTCCTGTTCGCTTAAACGGTTCCCAGAGTTTCCTTTATCTGTATTTCCAATTCGGGTTACTGGCCCTAATAGTCCAATTTTGTTTATCTCCCTTATTATATACAATAACAACCTGTTTTTAAAGGGTTTTTTTTATTTTTATTATGTTTATGTTTTTTTTATGTCCAATACACATTTTGGTCACATTTTACCCGTATACTGAAAATACGTTATCCGAGAGGATAGCGGGCCTTTGTTTCAAGTAACTTACTTGAAATCACAAAGCTTTTTCATACTCATACCGGATGGTCGTAAGATCATCCGGCCCCCCTAAATGATTATTTCCCGCTTCGGTCCCCCTCGGAGCGGGACTTTTGTTTGTAACATGCAGTTCCGTTATAGGATACCCGATTTCAGCGAAATAAATTTAAACAGATCCTTCATAAAGTTATAATCTTTTTTATTTTTTCTTAATGGAAAGTCCACAAAATGCACACAAATTCCTGGTATTATAAAGTCAATCACAAAACAGTGATTAACACAAAGCTTTTTCATACTCATACCGGATGATTGAAAGATCATCCGGCCCCCCTAAAGACATTATCCTAATTTATTATACCTACCATTCCCAATAGTTTAAAGAAGCAGCCGTCTGTAACAGGACGGCTGCTTCTTTATTCACATCATCAGATTCCGGCGGCCTGCCGGACAGGCGCTCCTATGACAGCTTCAGCGCCCATTCCCGGCAATCCCACACCTTCGTCGCCACACCCTCGTAAAACTCCGGCTCATGGCAGATTAAAAGGATACTTCCCTTATACTCCTTCAGTGCCCGCTTTAATTCCTCCTTCGCCTCCACATCCAAATGGTTGGTCGGCTCATCCAGCAGAAGCACATTTGTTTCCCGGTTAATGAGTTTACATAATCTAACCTTTGCCTGCTCACCTCCGCTTAAGACACGCACCTGGCTCTCGATGTGCTTGGTGGTCAGGCCGCATTTGGCCAGGGCGGAACGAACCTGATACTGGGTATAGGAAGGGAATTCCTTCCAGATTTCCTCAATACAGGTTGTCTTGTTGCCTGGCGCCATCTCCTGCTCAAAATAACCGATGGACAGATAGTCTCCGAGCATCACCTTTCCGTCCAGCGGCGGAACCAGTCCCAGAATACTCTTTAAAAGGGTGGTTTTTCCGATTCCGTTGGCGCCGACCAGTACGATCTTTTCCCCTCGCTCCATGCGGACATTTAACGGTCTCGACAGAGGCTCATCGTATCCGATGATTAAGTCGGTTGTCTCAATAATCGTCTTTCCTGCGGTTCTCGCCTCCAGAAAATGAAACTCCGGCTTCGGTTTCTCCCGCGCCAGCTCGATGACATCCATCTTATCCAGCTTCTTCTGCCTGGACATGGCCATGTTCCGGGTGGAAACCCTGGCCTTGTTGCGCGCTACAAAGTCTTCCAGCTCCGCGATCTCCTGCTGCTGACGCTTATAAGCCGCCTCCAGCTGCGCCTTCTTCACAGCGTGGACCTCCACAAACTTATCGTAGTCTCCCACATAGCGGTCCAGACTCTGGTTTTCCATATGGTAGATAATATTCACCACACTGTTCAAAAATGGAATATCGTGGGATATTAAAATAAACGCATTCTCATACTCTAACAGATAACGCTTCAGCCATTCAATATGCTGCTCATCTAAATAATTGGTCGGCTCGTCCAGAAGGAGGATATCCGGTTTTTCCAGCAGCAGTTTTCCCAGCAGCACTTTGGTTCTCTGGCCTCCGGAGAGCTCAGTGACATCCTTGTCGATGCCGATATCCGTAAGCCCCAGGGCCCGGGCCACCTCCTCCACTTTGGAGTCGATAATATAGAAATCGTGGGCCATCAGAAGATCCTGGATCGTTCCCAGTTCTTCCATCATGGACTCCATCTCTTCCTCTCCCGCCTCGCCCATGCGGTCGCAGATCTCATTCATCTGCTCTTCCATCTGAAACAGAAATGCAAATGCGCTCTTTAACACATCCCGGATTGTCATTCCTTTCTCCAGCACCGTGTGCTGATCCAGATAGCCGACGCGGACGCGCTTCGCCCACTCCACCTTTCCTTCGTCAGGCTGAAGCTTTCCGGTAATAATATTCATAAATGTGGATTTGCCTTCACCGTTAGCTCCGATTAAACCGATATGCTCTCCCTTTAAAAGACGGAATGACACGTCGTTAAAGATGGCACGGTCGCCAAATCCATGTGTCAGATGTTCAACATTTAATATGCTCATTCGTAAACTCCTCAATCTTCTTATTTCTTAACCCATTTTACATGACAACCGCCGTTCTTGCAAGGGGAAAGAAGCCGCTAAGTTTCGGTTGTCAAAATCGGCAAAAACGTTTATGATAGATGGTAGGTCTTTAAGTCAATAAATTTAAACGAAAGGATTTTATTTATGTACATATACACCTGGTATCAGTGGCTTCTCTTTTTCTTCCTCTACTGCTTCATTGGATGGATCATTGAATCCACATATGTCTCCTTAAAATGCGGCCATTTCGTAAACCGCGGCTTTCTGCGGCTTCCAATGCTTCCGTTGTATGGAAGCGGGGCGATCATCATGCTGTGGGTCTCCCTGCCGTTTCAGAATAACTTGTTCCTGGTTTTCCTGTCCGGTATGATCGGAGCCTCGGTGCTGGAATACATCACCGGCTGGACCATGGAGCGCCTGTTTAAGATGAAGTACTGGGACTACACCGAACAACCGCTTAACCTCAACGGCTACATCTGCCTGGGCACGTCCATTGCCTGGGGTTTTCTGACCATTGTTTTAACAGAATTTATCCATCGCCCTGTGGAAAGCGTGGTTCTGGATCTAAATCCTGTCCTGTGCATCGTCTTATGCGGCATCATCGGGGTCCTGTTTGTGGCCGATGCCGTTGAATCCACGAAAGAGGCCCTCGATCTTGGCCGTGTGCTGGAGTCTATGACAAAGATGAAGGCGGAACTGGAAGAAATCCAGCTGCAGATGGCTCTTTTAAAAGCTGAAACAGCAGACAAACTCTCTGACCTGCGCGACGAGCAGATTCAGCGGGCCGCCAACTTAAAGGGTGAGGCTGCCGTTAAGATCACGACATTAAAAGCAGAAACCGCAATGCGTACGGAAGAAAAACTAAATGCTTTAAAGGAAAGCGCGGAGCGCCGTCTCGAAGCTGCAGCCAGCATCAAAGAGACCGCCGGCAAGGCAGTCCCCGATCTATCCGCACTGACCGAACGGCTGCAGTCCCTCACAGAGAACCGGGATAAATTATCCAAACATCTCGGTTTCTACCGCAAGGGTCTCTTAAGAGGAAACCCTACCGCTTCTTCCAGACAGTTTGGAGAGGCGCTGAAAGAATTAAAGGAACGTCTGAAAAGCTAATTACTAAAAACAGAGCTGAAACGGCTCTGTTTTTTTGTACCAGAAATGCGGCCCTGTTTCGCAAACGCCCTCTTCCCGGCCATACTTTTTACTCTTTCTCTTTACAAATAGACCGGAGTGTGGTATTCTCTTTTTACAGACCGACAGTCAGTCGGTAATGAGATAAAAAGGAGACAGCGCAATGAGAACGGTGAAAGAACCAGAGATACGTAAAAATGAAATTTTAGATGCAGCAGATACGCTTTTCGCCCGAAAGGGCTTTGACAATACCAGCACCGGCGATATTTTAGAGATGGTTGGAATCGCGAGAGGAACCCTGTACTACCATTTTAAATCAAAAGAGGATATTCTGGATGCCCTGATCGAGCGGTATAACAGACAGATTCTGAGTGCGGCGCAGGAGGCCGCATCCGACAAAAGATTCTCTGTCAAAGAGCGGCTGATCCGTACAATTCTTGCGCTGAATGTCAGCCAGAAGGGCGGGCAGGAGCTGAAGGAACAGATGCACCGGCCGCAGAATGCGCTGATGCACCAGAAAACACAGATGGCGGTATTAAACGGCGTCACTCCGATTCTGACGAAGCTGATCCGGGAAGGCGCGGAAGCCGGATACTTTCAGACTCCCTACCCAAGGGAGTGTGTGGAGATGATTATGGTCTACAGCAACGTCTTTTTCGACGATGCCGCGGAAGCCTCAGAGGAGCTGAGAGACGAGCGGGTGCAGGCCCTTATCTTCAATATAGAGCGGCTGCTGGGAGCAGAAACCGGGAGTCTTGCATCGGATCTCATGCGGGTGTTCGGCAGCAGAAAGGTCGGGCAGAATGAAGCAGACAGCTAATTATTTCCATAAATTTCTTCTCCTCTGGACAGGAGAACTGGTTTCTGCCATTGGAAGCGGTCTCACCTCCTTCGGGCTGGGCGTATACGTCTTTCAGCAGACAGGGTTGGCCTCCTCCACCGCTCTCGTCACACTGCTGGCCTTTGCGCCGGGACTGATTCTGGGCGTTCCTGCCGGGGTCCTGGCAGACCGTTACGACCGCAGGCTCTTAATGATTCTGGGTGACGGCCTGTCCGCGCTTGGACTCCTTTTCATCCTGCTCTGCCTCTCTAAGGGAGAGGCCGCGTTGTGGCAGATCTGTGTGGGCGTCACCATAAGTTCTGTGTTTTCTTCGCTTCTCGATCCCGCCTACAAGGCCACGGTGACCGACTTGCTGACGCCGGAACAGTATACAAAGGCCAGCGGTCTGGTGGGCGTTGCGGGATCTGCGAAATACCTGATTTCTCCGGTACTCGCAGGCCTGCTGCTCACCATCTCCGATATCCGCCTTCTGCTTCTCTTAGACACCGCTACCTTTTTCTTAACGGTAACCGCGACGCTGGTCGTCCGGAAAGGAATCCAGTCGAAGCAGGCAATGGAGACAAAATCCTTCACCAGAGAATTCTCGGAAGGATGGAATGCCATCACGCAGAAGAAGGGCGTTCTGGTGCTGGTTATTCTGTCTTCTGCCATCACATTTTTCTTAGGCTTTATCCAGACACTTTTCGGCCCGATGATCCTGGGATTCGCAGACAGTACCGTCCTCGGCATTTCCGAGACCATCTGTGCCTCGGGCATGCTCATCTCCAGCCTGGTAATCGGGACGGTCAGTCTGAAGAAAAACCGCGTGGTCATCCTGTCTGCCGCCCTCTTTGCAGCGGGAATCTTCATGGCCGGTTTTGGAATGCGGGAAAACATCGTTGTCATCTGTGTTTTCGGATTTCTTTTCTTCTCCTCCCTGCCCTTTGCAAACGCGGCGCTGGATTTTCTCGTCCGCACCAACATTGCCGATGATTTCCAGGGGAGAGCCTGGGGACTGATCGGCGTCCTGTCACAGCTGGGATACGTGGCCGCTTATGGTATTTCCGGCATTCTGGCAGACGGTACCGGCGCACTGTTATCTATCGGCTCCGGGAGAGGTTCCGGCCTCCTGATCGTCACAGCCGGGATTCTCCTGGCCGCCATATCCTTTCTGCCCTGCCGCATCAAATCCGTGAGGGCCCTTGAAGAAACGAGGTAAGCTATGATTGATTGCCGCATCATCCGAAACGATATCAGAAAAAGCCAGCTCACTACCATGATCACCACCCTGTTTGTGGCGCTGGCCGCCATCCTCGTCTCCCTGGCTGTTATTCTGGCTCTGAACCTTGCGGGCGCCCTGGACCGGCTGATGGTGCAGGCAGAGACGCCGCATTTCATGCAGATGCACTCCGGCCCGCTGGATGCTGAGCCGGTCAACCGTTTTGCCTCGCAGCATGAAGCGGTTGACCGGTATCAAATTCTGGAGTTTCTAAATATTGACAACAGTGAGATTGAACTGAATGGCCACTCCTTAATCAGCAGTACACAGGACAACGGGTTTTCCACTCAGAGCGGTGCATTTGATTACCTTCTGAACCTGGACGGAGCCGTCATCACCCCTGCCGGCGGGGAGATCTACGTACCGGTCTGCTACATGCAGGAAGCCGCCATGAAGACCGGCGACATCGTCTCCGTCTGTGGAATCCCGTTTCGCACAGCAGGATTTCTGCGGGATTCACAGATGAATTCCATGCTCTCTTCCTCCAAACGCTTCCTCGTAAGTCCCCAGGATTTTGAACGGCTGAGAAGCCTTGGAACCATGGAGCATTTGATCGAGTTCCGTTTAAAAGACCTATCGGCCCTGGACGCCTTTGCCGCTGATTATACGGCTGCCGGGCTTCCTTCCAGCGGTCCTGCCGTCACGTATCCGCTGTTTCGCCTGCTGGGCTCCTTATCCGACGGCATGATGATCGCCGTGATCCTGCTTCTCGGCTTCCTGACCGTTCTGATTGCCTTCTTATGCATTCGTTATACGCTTCTGGCCCAGTTAGAATCCGACTACCGGGAACTAGGTGTGATGAAGGCAATCGGCCTGCGCGTCTCCGACATAAAGAAGCTGTATCTCGCCAAATATGCAGTGATCGCCGCATCCGGATGTACGGCAGGCATCGTTTTTTCATTCCTGCTTAAGAACCTTCTCCTTCAGAATATCCGTTTAAACATGGGGGCCGGCGGAAACGGCCCTGCCGCCTTATTCCTCGCACCTGCAGGCGTTTTGATCGTATTTTTCTCCATTCTGCTTTATGTAAACGGAGTTCTGGGACGCTTACAGAAACTATCCGCCTCCGAAGCCATGCGGCGCGGTACCGGATCAATGGCTTTTCGCAGAGCCAGCCGGCTGGCTCTGAATCGCAGCCATTTTTCCAATGTCAGCATCTTCCTGGGAATCCGGGATGTACTCCTGGAAAAAAGGCTGTACGGCGTCAATTTCACCGTACTTCTCTTTGCAGCCTTTCTCCTTGTGATTCCCATCAATCTGTATACCACCATGTCGTCCAGGGGCTTCGTCACCTATATGGGAATCGGTAACTGTGATCTGCGGATCGATCTGCGCCAGTCAGACCATTTAGCGGAAGACGCCGCCCGGATCATCCGGAAAATGGAACAGGACGGCTCCATTCTCCGCCATACTGCACTGACTACCAAGTCCTTTCAGGTGGAAACGCCGGAGGGTACCGTTCGGAATCTTTTGACGGAGCTGGGGGATCACCGGATATTTCCTGTTTCCTACGTAAAAGGTCAGGCCCCCGTCACCCCCGATGAGATCGCCCTCTCTGCCATGAACGCCGAGGAGCTGGGCAAGGCCCCGGGCGACAGTCTCACACTGATTACCGGCAGCGGTACACAGACACTGACGGTGTGCGGAATCTATTCCGACATCACCAACGGAGGAAAAACGGCGAAGGCCGCCTTCCCGGCAGATTCGGACGACACGGTTTGGGCCGTCATCTACGCCGGGCTGAAAGATCCCTCAATGCTCTCACAGATTGTCCGTGAATATACAGACACATTTCGCGATACAAAAGTCACGGATATCCGCGATTACGTCTCCCAGACTTACGGACCCACGCTGAATTCCATTCGCATGGCGGCCATCGCTGCGGCTGCGGTGGCGGTTACGCTCACCGGTCTGATTACCCTGCTGTTCGTCAACCTGCTGACCGCAAAGGACCGCTATTCCATCGCAGTCATGAAGGCCTCCGGATTCACCGCCGGAGACATCCGGCTGCAGTATTTAAGCCGTTTCGTACTCGTATCCGTGTGCGGAATCTTCGCCGGAATCCTTCTGGCCAATACTGCTGGCGGGGCATTGGCCGGTCTGGTCCTCTCCGGTTTCGGCGCCCCCTCCTTCCGCTTTGCGGTAAATCCCCTCCTGTCCCGTCTGCTCTGCCCGCTTCTCATGATCTGCACCGCGGTCTTTGCCTCACTTGCCGGCACAAAGGGAATAGAGAAGATCACAATATCTGAATATGGAAAGGAATAACATGGAAGAAATCATACATGCCGAAAGCATTGTTAAATCGTTTTACGAGGGATCCGAACACCAGCGCATCCTGGATGGAATCAGCCTGTCGGTCCGCAAAGGCGAATTTATCTCGGTGATGGGGCCCTCAGGTTCCGGAAAATCAACGCTGCTCTTCGCTCTGAGCGGCATGGACCGCATCGACGGCGGAAGCGTATCCTTCTGCGGAAGCAATTTAACCGCCTGCACGGAAAATCAGCTGGCAGACCTTCGCCGGACACAGATGGGCTTCGTCTTCCAGCAGCCCACTCTGCTGAAGAATTTAAACATTCTGGACAATATCATCCTTCCCTCCCTGCGGGATAAAAAGAAAAATGTCTCCCGAGTCACCGAAAAGGCACGGGCACTCATGCAAAAAACCGGAATCGGGGAGCTGGAGGACAGGGATATCTCACGTGCATCCGGCGGACAGCTCCAGCGTGCGGGAATCTGCCGTGCCCTCATGAATGACCCAAAAATCCTGTTTGGTGATGAACCCACCGGCGCATTAAATTCAAAGTCCGCCCAGGAAATCATGGATATTTTTACGGAAATCAACACACAGGGAACCGCAGTCATGGTGGTGACGCACGATGCCAGAATCGCAGCCCGCACGGAGCGCGTCCTGTTCCTGTGTGACGGCAGGATCGTGCGCGAGGCACATTTCCCCAAATATACCGGGAAAGATATGGAGCGGCGCATAGAAAAGATTATGGAGCTTATGAAAGAAGCCGGGATATGAATGTTTGACGACTATAACAGTCCTGAATCATTTGAAAAACGCCTGTGTTTTTGATTCCACAGGCGTTTTTACACTTCATTATTATTCTATCACATCATGGAATCCACCATGGCCATCACCGCTTCCCCCAGCTTCGCAGATTTCTCATCCGCATCCGCAAGGGAAGTGCCCTTGATCCCATAGTAGAACTTGATCTTCGGCTCTGTGCCGGATGGCCTTACACACAGCCATGCGTCATCGGTCAGATCGTAATAGAGAACGTTTGATTCCGGAAGTCCGGTCGGTTTTACTTCGCCGTTTTCCATATCCTTAATCGTATCCAGCTTGTAGTCCCTGGCAGAGACCGTCCTGTATCCGCCCACTTCGGTTGGTGTGTTGTTTCTTAATGTATCCATAATGGCCTGGATCTTTGCCTGGCCCTCGATTCCCTTCAGTCCGATGGACTTGACAGCGTCTTTATAGTAGCCGTACTTCTCATAGATGGCAATCATGGCATCCCATAAGGTCATGCCCTTCATCTTATAATAAGCGGCCGCCTCACAGAGTGCTACCGTGGCGGAAATCGCGTCTTTATCACGGGCATACGTTCCGATCAGACAGCCGTAACTCTCCTCCAGACCGAATAAATACGTTCCGTATCCCGTGTTCTCTTCTTTTAAAATCTGCTGGCCGATATACTTAAATCCGGTCAGTACTTCAATCAGCTCGCATCCGTAGGACTTCGCCACCGCATCAACCAGATTAGTGGTAACGATGGACTTCACCACCTGTCCATCCGCCGGAATCGCTCCACGTTCCTTCTTCTGGCTCAGAACGTATTCACATAACAGGGAACCTGACATATTTCCTGTAAGCGGAATGTACTGGCCGGACTTCGTATCTTTTACGTAAACTCCGAGGCGGTCTGCATCCGGGTCGGTCGCCAGAACTAAATCGGCATCCTTCTCCTTTGCCAGCGCCAGGCCCAGCTCAAAGGCTTCCTCTGCCTCCGGATTCGGATAGCTGACAGTCGGGAAATCCCCATCCGGAAGTTCCTGCTCCGGAACCACATAAACGTGGGTGAAGCCGATCTCCGCCAGCGCTCTTCTAGCCGGAATATTGCCGGTGCCGTGGAGTGGAGTATAAACAATCTGAATGCTGTCCTGCATCTTGTCGATGGCATCCTGATTCACCACCTGGGCTTTTACCTGGGCGATGTATTTATCATCAATCGCCTCGCCGATGATCTCATACTTGCCCGCCGCCTTTGCAGATTCCACATCGGTGGTCTTCACGGTGGAAAGGTCTGTAATTGCAAGTACTTCCGCAGTTACCCCCTTGTCATGAGGCGGGGTAAACTGCGCGCCGTCCTCCCAGTATACCTTGTATCCGTTATACTCAGGCGGGTTGTGGCTTGCAGTGATGTTGATACCGGCGATACAGCCCAGTTCCCTGACTGCGAAGGAAAGTTCAGGAGTCGGACGCAGGGATTCGAATTTATAGGCCTTAATGCCGTTGGCCGCCAGAGTAAGGGCCGCTTCCTCTGCAAATTCCGGAGACATATGTCTCGAATCGTAAGCAATCGCCACGCCCTTATCCGCGCCGCCCTGCTTGATAATGTAATTGGCAAGCCCCTGGGTTGCCCTGCGTACCACATAAATATTCATACGGTTGATACCTGCGCCGATCACACCGCGCAGGCCGGCCGTGCCAAATTCCAGATCCTGATAAAACCTTTCTTTCATTTCATTCTCGTCCTCTTTAATGGACCGGAGTTCTTCTTTCGTAGCCTCATCGAAGTATGGATTAGCCAGCCATTCTTCATAAATACTCTTATAGTCTTTCATAAAACACAATACTCCTTTCTCTCCATTCTGTTATCAACATTATAAATCATAACAGTCTAAAAGGAAAGCGAAATTGTGTTATTTAATTCTGGAAAGGAACTCATTGCGAAGCGGCTGCTGCAATTCCAAATCCTTTAATTTCTCAATATTTCTGGCCGGAATCCATGCTTTGTTGGCATTGTAGTAGAAATTAATCTGTTTCCAGTATTTTTCCGGATACAAAAACAGATAGTAAAGGCAGGTTCTGTCTGTGTCCGACAGCGGAAGAATTCTGGAATACGTTTCCAGCATGGAGGTGCCGAGTTTTAAACTCCAGTCGTGCTTCTCCATGGCCTTTCTCATAAAATGGTACAGGTCTTCCATCTGCATTCCCAGATGCATCCGGTTAAATTCCACTACAGCCACATCTCTCGGGCACATCAGGATATGGTGCTGGTTCAAGTCCCCGTGGCACAGGTAACACTCTTCCTCTCCATAGCGCTCACAAAACTCCTTCATGCCGAGTCTGGCGTCCCTGGCCTGTTCAAAAAACATGTCATAATTTCCTATGACGCAGAGTTCAAACTCCGTCTTTTTCCTCTTGTTCCTGATAAAGGAACGCGCCCGTATAAGCTCCCTGTTATGGCGCTCCATCTCATCTCCCGGAAGCTGCACGAGTATGGAACCGAGATTCCACTCTTCCTTGAATTCGATTTTTCGCAACATTTTATGTAAACTGGCAATCTGCGTAATGGCTCTGAGGACTTCCCTGTCGTCTTTTAAATTGCACTCCCTGTCGGCATACCAGTCTTTTACAATCCATCTCGTCCCGTCATCCGCGCTGGAAAGCAGTTCGCCTTCACGGTTTCTCACATAACGGTCCACAAAAGGGTGCCAGGCCTCTTCCAGCTGCGTAAATACCTGGTCTTCGAATTCCAGCCGTTTTATGGTCCCTTTATATTCTCTGAGAAGCTTCAGGCCCTGGTTTGTCTCACACAGCCAGGCGCCGCGGCCGCGTCTCACATCCAGAATTTCAAGCTCATACTGCGAAAGCACCTCTGTGTATTTCTCTATCACAACCACCCCTCCAACTCTTAGCTCATCGGCTACTTCTAGGGTATGAGCGGCGGAACGGAAATATACGTGAAAAAAGAAAGTTTGGCCCCTGCATCCGCAGCTGCTTTTTCAAACAGACACGGGCAGGGGCCAAACGGCTTCTCCTGTTTTATGGTAACTCGCATTTCAATCCGGCGGCATTCAGCAGATACTCTCTCGTGTTGCACTCCGGCCGCTCCAGCACCTGCTCCATCAGCGCATTCAGCGTCTTTCCAAGCGCTGGCCCCGGCTTCATGCCGGCCGCCATCAGATCGCGGCCATCCACGGCCAGTTCCTTTAGATTTACCGGATCACCGTCCCTGCGGATCTCTTCCGCAAGCGTCTTCACCGCCTTTAACGTCTCTCTGTAGCCTTCGCCCAGCTCTGCGGCAAAGACCTCCTGGAAACAGAGCAGGCTGTCAAAGAGATCCGGAGGAATCTGATTCATCACCCGGCGAATCGCCGGTTTCTCTGCGGAAATCGGTATTCTCCACCGGGAAACAAGTATTTTTACTTTATCCATGGTATCACAATCCATCTTTAAATCCCGAAGTATGGCTGCTGCCGTCTCCCCCTGCTCCCTGCGGAGAAGCCCGGCCCACCTCATATATTTTACAGCAGGCAGAAGCCCCAGCGGACGCAGCTCGTCCTTGTTAAGCGAAGCCGCCCTGCAAAATGGTTCGGAGACGTAGCGTGAAGCCCCCGTATCGGATACTCTCTTCATCTTTTCCGGATGGGAGGACAGCAGAAGCTTCGTAAGCTCCGTGGCAATTCGTTCTTTGCTCACCTTTTCTAAATTAGGGGCAATGATGGAAATCGCCTCATAAGTCTCGTCCTCAATCCGGAAATCCAGCTGCGCGGAAAACCGGACTGCTCTTAAGATCCGAAGCGCATCCTCGGTAAAACGGTTCACGGCGCTGCCGACGCACCGGATCACCCGGTTCTCCAAATCCTCGATACCGCCAAACGCATCCACCAGCCCCTCACGGCTGTTGTAAGCCATGGCGTTGATGGTGAAATCACGGCGTTTCAAGTCTTCTAAAAGGCTGGTAGTGAAATCTACGGACTTCGGATGACGCCCATCCTCATACTCACCGTCCACCCGGTACGTGGTCACCTCATATCCCTGCCGGTTAAGCATTACTGTAACCGTGCCGTGCTGGATCCCCGTATCGATCGTCCGGCTGAAAATGGATTTCACTTCCCCAGGCCTGGCCGAAGTGGTGATATCCCAGTCCTCCGGCTCCTTTCCCAGCAGGCTGTCGCGGACGCATCCGCCCACGACATACGCCTCAAATCCGTGCTCATTCAGTTTTTCAATGATCTGCTCCGCATCCGCCGGAACCCGTATTTCTTTCACCATGCCATCATCTCATTTCTATTATCGGTGTATTACAGAAGCCGTACGGTTGGATCACCGGTACATTAATACGCACGGCCCCAGTATACCATCTTCGTCGCCGGCTTTCCGCAGCAGATACACGTATCGGAAAGCTTCTCCTGCTTAAATGGCATACAGCGGGAAGTCGCTCCTGTCAGTTCCCTGATCTTGTCTTCACATTCCTGGCATCCGCACCACATGGCTTTTACGAAGCCCGGCTTCTCTTCGATGGTCTTTGTAAATGTATCAAAATCTGTCGCCTCATACGTATGGGCCTCGCGGTGTGCCAGTGCGCGCTCGTACATATCGTGCTGGATTGTGTCAAGCAGTTCTCCCACCTTCTGGCCGATCTCCTCTAAGGAAACGGATATCTTCTCATGGGTATCGCGGCGTACCAGAATGGCCTGGCCTGCCTCAATATCCTTCGGGCCGATCTCCACGCGAACCGGTATGCCGCGCATCTCGGACTCTGCAAATTTCCATCCCGGGCTCTTATCGGTGTCATCCACCTTCACACGGTAACCCGACAGAACGGATTTGATCTCAGCCGCCTTTTCCAGAACACCTTCCTTCGCCTGCTGAATCGGGACGATCATCACCTGAACCGGTGCGATTCTCGGAGGCAGAACAAGGCCGTTGTCATCGCCGTGTACCATGATGATACCGCCGATCAGACGGGTACTCATACCCCAGGAGGTCTGGTGTACGTACTGCAGTTTATTTTCTTTATCAGAGTACTGGATTTCAAAGGCTTTTGCGAATCCATCGCCGAAGTTGTGGCTCGTTCCGGACTGCAGTGCCTTGCCGTCGTGCATCAGCGCCTCGATGGTGTAGGTGGCTTCCGCTCCGGCGAACTTCTCCTTGTCGGTCTTCTGGCCGCGGATTACCGGCATGGCCAGAACTTCCTCACAGAAGTCAGCATAGAGGTTTAACATCTGCTCGGTTCTGGCCTGCGCATCCTCTGCCGTGGCATGAGCCGTATGGCCTTCCTGCCATAAGAACTCACGGGAACGAAGGAACGGTCTCGTCGTCTTTTCCCAGCGAACGACGGAACACCACTGGTTATATACCTTTGGAAGATCACGGTAGGAATGAATATCTCTTGCATAAAAATCACAGAACAGAGTCTCGGAGGTCGGTCTCACGCAGAGGCGCTCTGTAAGCGGCTCCAGGCCACCGTATGTCACCCACGCCACCTCCGGCGCAAATCCCTCCACATGGTCTTTCTCCTTCTGGAGAAGGCTTTCCGGGATAAACATCGGCATGTATACATTCTCCACGCCAACCGCTTTAAATCTGCTGTCCAGTTCCTTCTGGATGTTCTCCCAGATCGCGTAGCCGGCCGGTTTGATCACCATACAGCCCTTTACGCTGGAATAGTCGATGAGTTCCGCTTTCTTCACCACATCGGTATACCACTGGGCGAAGTCCACATCCATGGATGTGATTGCTTCTACTAACTTTTTGTCCTTTGCCATAATCATTCTCCTTTACCTGTTAAAATACGTATTTTTCTATGAAACGAAAAAGAGCCGCCGATCCCCATACAAGGGACCGAACAGCTCGGTGGTACCACCCAATTTAGCCACAATGTGACTCACTTGTATCTCCGATAACGCCGGATATGCGCCGCAGTTTGCTGCGGGACTCCAAGGCAGGTTGGGCGACCAGGGGCATGAAGGTCTTCCACCAGTGACCCTCTCTCTGGAATGCATCATCGCTTACTAATCCTCTTCCACGTCTGAAACGTATGTTGTTATGTTGGTTTGTATGGTTGATTTTACGCTATTTGGATTTCTTTGTCAAGGGTGATGACGGCCACTTTTTTCATCTTTTCTCCCTCTCAATGTCCAATCTTGTAAAAGCAATTTATATTTCTTCTTTCCACAGTACCTAAATCTCTGCAAGCAGGTATAAGCATCTGACCGCATTTCGGATCAATTCGTCCGGGAACTCATAGTCTGGCGTGTGGAGGTCCGGGCAGTCTTCGCCGGCTCCCATGCCGAAATACATGCCCTGGGATTTCTTTAAATACCATCCGAAATCCTCGGACCAGCGGAAGGGGGCGGCGGCTTCGAGACAGGGGATTCCTTCCTTTTCAAACAGCATTCGGCTTTTGTCTGCGATCTCAGCGGTGTTTACGGTATCCGGGAATTCGTCGCGGCGGGTGATACAGCATGCCATATGTTCGGCCTGTGCCTTTGATTCTGCTTCGTCTCTGATACGGCCTTCCAGTTTGTCCAGGTCTTCTAAGTGCTCGGCACGGATAGTGAGTGCAAGTGTTCCATCACCTGCGGACACGCCAAAAGATTCGTCTCCGACTTTCACCTCGATGATGCTGGCCAGTACCATTCCCTGATATTCCTCAGGCTTCAGGAAATCCGGCAGGGAAGCGATTATCCCGCTGATCAAATAGGCCGGATTGATTCCCTGCTCCGGATAGGCGGCATGGCACGGTTTACCGGTAAGCCTGATGATCAGTCCTCTGGAAGCACAGGAAAATGTTTCTCTTCTCATAACTGCAGTCCCAAGCGGATAGCCCGGGAGATTGTGGAAGCCGTAGACTCTGTCTGCCCCCAGTTCTTCTAATAAATTACAGCAGATTTTTCCGCCCTCTCCAGTCTCTTCTGCGGGCTGGAAGAGGAAACAGAGATTCTTTTGAAATACCCGGCCCTCCGTTAAGAGGCAGAGCCCGGCCAGAATAGCACTGTGGCCGTCGTGGCCGCAGCCATGATAAGGAATATTTCCGGCGCCTTTTATGGCGTCCATGTCCGCGCGGAAAACGACGGTTTCCCCGGCGCCATCTTCCTGATGAATGGCGTAGAACCAGCTTCCCCGGTCGTTAACCGAAAGGGAGGTATGTTTCCTTAGGAACATTTTTAAAACTTCCATGGTCTTTCGTTCCTGACCGGACAGTTCCGGAATTTCGTGGAGTTCCTTTCGGAGCTCCTTTATTTTTTCAAACGTTTCATCATCCAGAGCGCTGTGGCTTCCTGTACTGCCGCATCCCTGATCCTTAAGCGGCTTTTCACTGATAATCCGCTCAGACTCCTGTTTCACTAAATCACGTAATCGTCTGGTGTACTCCGACATGTTCGATATTTCGTTTCCATATGTAAGATTCAGTTCGTATTCCAGAGGAAGCCATGTGTCTGCCCCCGCCTCGTTATGCTGAATCAGGGTCTCGATCTTGTCCAGAGCCTTGGTGAGTTTTGCCTCCTTCGTCTGAAGGGCCTCCATCTCGTCAAAGAGGCCGTTAAGCCTGCGGGCCAGATCTTCGGGGAGAGAACCCGTCATGGTCCGGAGAACGGCACTCTCTGTCTTTTCATCTGTGCTGCCTTTTATAAACGCCGGAATATCCCCGGTAACAGCCTCGCCCCAGTCGTGGATCAGGCACATATCCACCACCCGGTCCATATCCAGTTCCGGGAATTCGTCCTTCAGCAGAAACGCCATTACCGCCAGACGCCAGCTGTGTTCCGCAACACTCTCCCTCCTGCCCGAAGTGGTCCAGTTATGGCGGGTGTTGCATTTTAATTTTTCCAGTATTCCTAAAAATTCAATTAATTTGCCCGGCTCCATCGCTGCCTCCATTTCTGTCATGGCAGAACTGCCGTGTCACATCTGCCATAATCCTTTTATGGAACCAGTATACCACTAGCCGCCGTACAGTTCCACCAGATCTTCAATAATCAAAAGACCGATCGGCCCCAGGATAAATCCCAGCAGTCCGAACAGCTGCAGACCTACATACATGGAAATCAACGTTTCAAGCGGCGTCAGCCCAACCTTATCTGCCATAATTTTGGCCTCCATCACCTGGCGGAGGAAATAGCAGATAATATAGATGACGAAGAGGCCGATTCCATAGAGCCAGTCTCCGTTGACCAGGCGAAACAGGGCCCAGGGAATCAGTACCGTTCCTGTTCCAAAGATGGGAAGCGCATCGAGAAGGCCGATTCCGATCCCCAGTAGGAGGCTGTATTGATTTCCCATCAGAAACAGTCCTGCGGTACAGATGCACATGGTCAGGAACATGATGCTTCCCTGTGTCTTCAGCCATGCGCTTCCAACCATGGACAGTCTGCCGCCCAACAGGGCAAATTCGTGGCGGAAAATGGAATTGTCACGGCGCATCCGGATATCTTCCATCTCCTGAAGGGAAAGGATGGTGGCGATAAACAGGATAACGGTCATGACCGTTACTTCTATAAAACAGCGCACAACAGTCATGGAGTTCACCATTAAAAACGGCATGGCGGCATCCTTCATGGCTTTTCCGCCTCCAACCAGCATATCCCGCAGCATTTTCACGAGAAAGCCTCTGGGAAGGCGGAGCAGATTCTCAGTAAAAAAGCAGCAGCCGGTCAGCCAGTGATCGAGGCTGTTAATCATCTGCGGAAGATTGTCAAAGAATAAATTTGCCTCCATAAACAGCTTTCTGCCTCCATAATACAGAAGCGTCCCAAACAAAACCATCAGAATCAGGATCTGGATGCCCCCGATGGCAGCTAACGGCAGATGAATTTCTTTCTTTTTGAACGGCAGCCGGCATTTCTTTTCCAGCCATACGGCGGAAGGGCGAAGTGCCAGGGCAAATATATATGCAATCAAAAAGGGAATCACCAGGGGCAGCAGATACTTAAAGCTTGCATAAACTGCCCCCGTAACTCCCAGTATTAAAATAGTTTTCTTCAGTTTCCTACTCGGTTTCTCCATGGACTCACCTGTTTTTTGTTTTGTACTTCTTTTGTACAAAGTCTAGTATGAGCCGAGGCAGAGTAAATTATGCGAATCTGCTCCTGACAAAATTTATCCAATTTTGTGATGTTCGATGTAGTATTTTTTCTTATTGGCTGAACCGCCCTCGATCACACAGAAATCCAGCAGATCGCCGACTTCCGTGTACAGCACCAGCGATTCCAGCGTTCTGGCCACCGTAGAACGGTTCATGACCTTTTCCCCATCCGCAAACGGCGCGTACTGTCTGTTGATCATGTCCGCAATCTGCGAGATTGTCAGCGGCTGCTCCTTCGATCCATGTTGTTTTAATATAGTTACGATCACCAGCGGAAATAAAACCTGATGCATGATACCACTCCTCCTGTTGAGGCTTAAAGATCATGCGGTCCCTGCCGTGGAATTTGATATTCGCCGCACACTCTTTAAGCGATTGTCTGCTGCAACGCAAAAAAGCCTGTTGTTGTAATAACTGACAGGCTGACTGCTGCAATATCGCTTACATAGTACGACGGTTTCCATTTCGATTTTCCTTTCTTCTTACTTATCATAAAATTATTATTAAATGTAAAACATATAAAAGATCAAACGGAAAAGGAGGGATTCGAACCCCCGGTGCCTGACAGCACAATACTTTAGCAAAGTATCATCTTAATCCTCTCGATCACTTTTCCAAATCTCAACTTTCCGGCACGTTTCAGCCAGTCTGCTGTTCCTCGCTTCTCCGGCGGAAATGGATGCGGCAGGACTCGAACCTGCGCTGTTTCCGATGTGAGAGATTTACAGTCTCCTGCCCTCGCCGCTGGGCTTACGCATCCTCAAATGTTACGTTTCAGACTTTCTTTCTGTTGTCTATGGTCATACTTTATCATAGCGAACAATGCAAATTTGCACTGGTTTCTAAAATTCTACATATTTTTTCATCTGTTTCCCTGCAAACTTTTTTACAATCAAAAAAGGAACCGCCGGGCAACGGTTCCTTCGATATCTTGGCATTTAAATTTAAAATATCAAAACGAATCTCACGATAATTCTTTTCCCGACTGCATGGATTTCCTCTTATATTGTACGCAAAAAACTTCACTGCAGCAGGTATCTGCACTGAAGAAACAGCTGCAATATCCATAAGTAAATACATGAGCTGGTCTGTTCATCGCTGGTATCCTCATAAAAAGCGTTTATCGCCGGAAACGAAATGCTTATTTGGGTTTCTTTGTTTTACTTCCTCAGTGTACCACTGGGAATATGGTCTGTCAAACAGATCCTGTTTAAAAAATACAAAATCTCTGAATCTCCCTGGCAAGGACCGCGCTGATCCTCTGGTAGCCCGCCCGGTTGGGATGAACCCGGTCTTCCAGATATAACTCAGCATTATCGCGGTGAATTCCGCACAGCCTCCGCATATCTATGAGAGGAAATCCTAGCCGCTTGCTGGCGCGTTCCAGTTCCACATAATAATCCAGCATGGTGTATCCGCTTTTATTGGGCAGTTCGTAAGCCTCCCCTGCCTGTGCCATGCCGTCCGGGCATTCGAACCGGTAGATCGGAGTTACCCATACCAGGCAGGCGGTGGGGACCGCGGCACGCAGTCTGTCTACCGCCGCCTCTATGGCTTCAGAAAACGCTTCCAATTCACTTCCCCAATACCAGTCATTGCTTCCATGCCAGATCAGGAACAGTTCTGCATCTTCCGGAACCGGATTTTTATCGAGCACTTCCAACATGCCGCCGGGTGTCTTCCGTGTCAGGCCGCTGGAGCCCACCGCAAAATTATAGACTTTATCCAGGGAGAGGCTGTTTTTTAATGTATTCTCATAACCGCCCTCCCCGTGTGTTCCCGTAGAAATACTGTCGCCGTAAATCGCTATTGTCTTCATAAAACATCACACCTCGCAGGATTTAAAATGTCAGCTTCATGTCACCCTGCACCATAATCGAGTGCTGTGCTCCCTGATAGATCAGATTGAGTTTGAAGCAGTCCTCTGTATGAATGCTCACTTCCAGAGATCCGCCTGCGTCTTTTGCCACAAAATCAGCGGTCTTTCCTGCAAACCAGTAACGTCTGCATCCCAAAACGCCTCCCCGAACCAGATGCTCGGATATCTCCCATCTGACTGTCGGCTCCGCTTCTTTCCTGTCGAGAGACAGGCCTGCGGCGTACTGGATCAGATAGAGAATCGGGGCAAGGCCGGACCAGCCCACGAAATCTTTATTATCGGCATCTCCGCTGGAGATCTCATCCGGCGGATAGTTCTCCCAGATGGTTCCCGTCTGCTCATAGACTTTGGCAATCACATCCAGATGGTTGATGGCGATGTCCCTGGCCAGCTTATGGAAGCCGTGCTTCTCCAGTCCACAGGTTACGAGAGCATTGGTCGGCGCCCAGACGGAACCTCTCCAGTATCCTCCTCTGGGATCATACCCCTCTTCGTCCGCGGCCACAACCGGAATCCTGTGAACACGGTTGAAGGTCTCCTTATCCTCCAGCCATTCGATAAGACGCTTTCCCTGCTTTTCGTCCGCTACACCGGACACCAGCGGAAAGAAGCCTGCGATCGTCTTGATTCTGGTCTGACGCTCGCCAAATGTCATATCGTAATAAAACCCGTCCTGTTCGTTCCACATATAATGATTGATCTTCTCTATCAAAACCGAACGGTCCTTCTCAAGACCCTCACGCCTTTTTTCGTAATCCGTCACCTCGTATCCACGCTTTACCAGAACATCCATAATGTCTATCAAATTGCCTGCAAACATGGCCATCTCACAGCTGGTATCCACCGCCAGTCCCAGATGCTTGTTTCTCGGGGAATTATCCATACTTGCCCAGTCTGTGATGTATAATCCGTTTTGATGACGCAGATGGTATTTCATGGCCTCGTGATAGTGGTACAGCGGTTCCAGTACCATGTGAAGGCGCGCCGCATCTCTCGTATGGCAGTAGCTCTCCCACTCTGCAAAAGCGAGAAGGGGATGATTTAAGTTGTCCAGGGTGAGGTACGGTTTCTTCTCAATAATCCGTCCCATATTCGGCTTGTACATGTCTTCATACGGCAGCTTTCCCAGTTCTCTTAGAGTGCGAAAGCCATAGTGATTCTGAAAATAGGAGTACAGGGGACTGTCAAACGCATTCACCCACAGGAGAAAATCTTTTCCTGTCTCCCTCACCATCTCTCTCGGTATCTCCCCATCGTCAAACTGCTTGCAGTAAAAATTGTCCAGGGAACAGATTCCCGGAACGTAAGGATGAAGAAGATTACAAAACAACGTCATAAATACTGTATCCCAAAGGAAAATATCATCGTTAAACGCGGCATCCACAAAATTGCTTACAAATCCGCTTCCCTCTGCCGGGCGGTGAATATTGGTATATAAAACCTGAACCGCATACCTGTAGCATTCTACCCATTCCGGATGGCTGGATACGATGGGAACCGGCAGATTGTCCTTTACCTCTTCATAGCTTAAAGGCGGCACTCCGTCGTACTCTTTCTTATCAAAATACATTCCCCTGTCGAGGGAATCCAAAAAGCTGTAATCTCTGTCCATACCCTGCTTCTCCTCTTTCCTGTGACGGTCAGCCTTTTATTTTCAGCCACAGATATTCATATGGCTCCAGCGTAACCGCCTGATTCATCTGTTTTTCGGAAAGCAGACCGCTTCCCGCCATTCCTGTCTCTAATTTTACCACATCATCCGATACGTTGATAAGTACCAGAATCTGATTTTCCTGCGTTCCCCTTATGAGTGCAAAAACCCGCTCGTCCAGCTTCAGCACCTGCTGCGGGCTGTTGGGAGAAAACGCCTCCTCCTGCTTCCGTATTTTCAACATCTGTCTGTATCCGGCCAGCACCCGGCTCCTTAAGGAATTCGGATCAGAGAGTTCTGTCTTAAGCTGATCTGCGTTAAGCTTCTCCCTGTTGATTCTTCTTTTGATTCCCGATTCCTCGAAATCCCGGTAACAGTTTCTGGATCCCAGAAGGCTGTGGTAATAAATTGCCGGCATTCCCATAACAGAAAGCAAAATACACTGGGAACCCAGGAATTTCCGTACCATCCTTCCCATGTCCTTCTCGTTTCCGGCTATGGCGTCCAGGTAATTGATATTCAGTTCATACGGAACCATACTGCCGTCGGCCAGGGAACGGTATCCAACCTGACCGCCTCGCTCCATTACCTCAGCCACCATAAGGCGCCGTTCCCCCTCGCTTAAGATATCCTCCACCGGGCGAAGGCCGATCCCATCGTGGGAAGCCAGAAAATTAAAGTAAGTGGTCGCCTCCGTGGTTGCTTCCAGTCCATCCGCCCAGTCGGATAAATGTGCGGCGCTTCCGCTTAAATATGAGTACAGGGTCAGCGGAGGAAGCGGAAACTGATAAACCAGCCCGGCCTCATCGTAACCGCTGCCAAAATAGCTGATGTTTTCTTTATGAGGCACATTGGTTTCGGTTATGATTGTGCAGCCTTTGGCGCAGGACTCCAAAACACATCGCATCAGCTTGATCAGCTCATGTGTCTGGGGAAGATGCATGCAGGTCGTCCCCGGCTCCTTCCAGGCAAAACCGATAGCGTCAAACCGGATAAACCGTGCGCCCCTTGCCGCATAGAGCAGAAGAACATCGAGTATCTCCATTAAGACCTCCGGATCCCTGTAGTTTAAATCGATCTGATCCTCACTGAAGGTGGTCCAAAGATACTTCGTTCCCATGGAAGTCTCAAACTTTGTAAGCAGAGGGAGCGTTCGGGGCCGGATTACCCTGCTGTAGTCCCCTTCGGGATCTGCCTCGATAAAAAATCCCCGGTAGTGCGGATTTCCCGCCGCATATTCCTTAAAGTACCCGCTTGATTTAGAGACGTGATTGATTACCGCGTCAAACATCAGATCGTATTCTCTCCGCAGGTTCTCGATATCTTCCCAATCTCCCAGTTCCGGATTAATTGCTTTAAAATCCGTCACAGAAAATCCGTCATCCGACGTATAAGGAAACATGGGGAGTAAATGGACCGCGCTCACCGTACCGGAAAGTTCCTCGTTAAGGAATGACCGGAGTGTTGCAAGGGGCGCTTCCCCCTCTCTTCCGATTCCATCACCATACGTGATCAGCATGACATCGTCTTTACTTACCCATGGATAAAGCGCCTCTCCGGAGGTGTTTCCCATTTTAAGCTTCCACGATTCTGTCAGTGCTCCGATCCGCTGTTCCAGTTCCTCCCAGCAGTCCGGGTATAAATGTTGTAAGTGTTCTTTTATGCTGTCCATATTCTATCTCCATGCAATATATAGTGTTATGATTTTTTTTCCCGGTACAGTGCAGGTTATGGTGTCCGTCGTGTGCTCCATCTCCCCTTCCAGTTCTTCCAAAAGGCTGCACGCCCGGCATTCGCGAATCTGCCGGCCGGTACGGATCACCATTTTTTCCTCACTGCTGTTTCTGTTGTAGAACCGCAGTACCGTCCCTTCTTTTGACCGGTGTTTTTTGAGGGCACTGAGCAGAATATTCTCATTGTCAAAACTCAGGAAGGATTCACAGGCTTCTCTGTTATCCGGCAGACACGTCACATTGACTCCATAAAGGGGATACAGGTACTTCTCCGCCTCCCTGGCCGGATTCTGTTCATCAAACAGAATCGCATATTCCACAGTGCTTTCCCCTGACTCTGCAGCCCCCTTTGTCTCCACCATCGGGGTGGTGCTCTCCTGGCCATCCAGCCAGGAGGTCGGAAGGCCATGGAACAAGTAACTTGTACTCCTTAACAGGGTAAGATAAAAGTCTGTTCCCTGCCCGCTTTTCTTCGTGTGGTACTCATAAAGCCCTTTTCCCATCACATGAAAGCTTCCATCCGCTCCCTTAATCCCCGCATACCCGCGCATCGGTTTCAGCAGAGACTGGGTCGATTTAAGCTCCGGTGCAAAAGCCTTCCTCTCACAGTCCCGCTCAGTCTCATCAAAACCTGAATTTGAATATTCCACCGGGGAATGCAATGCAGTCGGGAATCTCGCAAACAGGATATGATCCGAACAGGGATTATCGATCTGTACCGTAAATTCCACCCGGTCTGTTCCCCTGGTCAGGCAGACGACTGTTACAATCCGGCACACCCGATAAGCACCGGAACGCTTCAAAAATCCGCGTTCTGCCCGGTCCGGTATATTCAGCTCCGCTGTTATCTTAAGCTTCTGCGACAACGGGCTGTTATGTATGACTGATACGCCTGTAAGTCTTGCCATCACATGCTCGTCCAGAAGCGGAGACACGTGCTGATACTCATCCCCCGCCTCGCCTCTGTCCACAAAGCTGTTCAGTCCCCGGTAGATCCGTCCGCTTTTTTTATCCAGAACATTGATACTGGCATCCTCATTAACTGTAATGGAAAAGCGCTGGTTTTCAATTTCTGCCCTGGAAGGCTGGCTCCGAACATAGAATTCCTGGCTCCTTTTCTCCAGCAGGCGGCTTTTCTGAATCCGGAAATGCCGGATGGAGAGTGCAGGAACATCGTTTACCGGAAAAAGAATCTTTACACACGTCTCCGGCACCTTCTCCTTGCTGTTATAGAGGTATTCACGGGTAATCACCTCATCCGACCATTCCAGGATTTCATATGGAATTTCCTCATCGTTCTCCCCGTAAAGCACGAAATCCTTCCACGCCCCCGCCTTCTCCAAACGTATCGTCTGTTCGGTCATGCCTGAACAGGCAAACGGGTGGGGATTGAAGACAGCCAGATACGACTCCTCCCCATACTTCCGGCCATACTCTTCCCGTCCGGCCAGCTCCTCCATTGCCATCTCGCTGATCCTTGAGGCTGACTGGAGGGCATGGGTTAAGTAGGACCTGATATCCTCCATCACCTCATCGGTTGAACAACCGGAGACTGCGTCGTGTCCCAGAGAAATGGTAATATTTCTCCATATTTTTCCGAACAGCCCCCCGGGATAGTCAAATCCACCTCCTGTCCTGGAAGCCAGAACAGCCAGGGGCTCCGCATACCGTTCCACCTCCGACTGTACTGCTGAGAGGAGACGTTTTATCCGGCCCCGGCAGGAAGTGACCGCCGTAGGGTCCGGCCCGTACCGGAAATCCCTCATTTCTCCTTCAACCGTCCTTAAACAATCAGACTGACTGGCAGCCGCTTTCGCCATCTCCGCATAATCGGCAATCGAGCCATTCTTTATGTCCAGCTCCGGATATGCCTCTTTTACTTCTCTCACCATAGCAGTAAAATCGGGATCCTGATAGAGATGGTCGGAACCGTTGATCAGCAGAAAGGTATTTAAACAGCTGGATTCTTTTAACAGCCGGTATGCATCGTAAAAGTGTTCTGCAGTACTCTTTCCCATTTTTCCCCAGCTCTTCAGGCTCCAGTATCCCAGAATCATATACTCGCACAGGACACGGGATCCGTCCGGGGATTCCCAGTAGAATTCCTTCTCCTTATATTCCGTCCTGTCCATCCCCCGAAAGAAAAAGGCGGTATCGATCCCCACGCCGTTTAATATCTGCGGAAGCTGGGAGATATGGCCGAAATTGTCCGGCACATACCCCGCGTTTAACTTTCCTCCTACGGACTGGCAGACCTCGTCTCCAAGCAGAAAATTGCGGATCAGCGCCTCCCCGCCGGATAAGAACTCATCCGGAAGATTATAGAGAGGCCCAAATACGAGGCGCCCCTCTGCCGCCAGCTTTTCGATCCTTCCTCTGTTTTCAGGGTAGATTTCCAGATAGTCTTCCAGGACTGCTGACTGCCCGTCAAAGGTATAGCACAGAAACTCTTCGTCCTGCTCCAGAAGTGTGATGAGCCGGTTCATCAGGCCACAGAGCCGGATCTGAAACTCCTGAAAGGTACGGTACCATTCACGGTCCCAATGGGTTGACGCTGCGATCAGAATCTTATCCATATTGAATCCTCTTTCCACCGCTTTACGGTTTCCTCACTTATCTGTTTCTTACTTAATACGGAAAGACGTGCTGCGGTCAAAAAACATAACCTTGTCATCCTTAACGTTTAATGCCACATTGGTCTTCGGTGCCATTTCCATGTAGGCAGTGGTATGAATCTTTACTTCATTTCCGCCTATCCTGGTAATCAGGATTGCATGAGATCCCTGAGGTTCTACAAAATCAATTACGGTGTCACATAAATAACCTTTTGTCCGTTCCATGGAAAAGGACAGATCGATATATTCCGGTCTCACACCCAAATCCACCTCTTTGCCTGCATACGGCAAAAGCGCATCCCTTAAGGAATCCGGGACCTGATAATGAATACTGTCATTTACAGCCATCAGACCATCGGCCGTTTTTTCAATCTTTGTGACAAAGAAATTGGTCGGCGGTGTGCCGATAAACTCCGCGACAAATCTGGTCGCACTGTCCTGATACACCTCCATGGGCGTACCGATCTGTTCGATCTTGCCCTTATACATGACTACGATTCTGTCTGCAAGGCTCATAGCCTCAGACTGGTCATGGGTAACAAAAATGCTGGTAGAATTCTGCTGGATATGAATATTCTTAAGCTCGGTTCTCATCGATACGCGGAGCTTGGCATCCAGATTGGACAGCGGTTCATCCATCAGGAAAATCTTCGGTTTTACAACGATTGCCCTGGATACGGCAACCCTCTGTCTCTGGCCTCCAGACATCTGTGCCGGATAACGGTTTAAAAGTCCAACTATATCGGTAGCTTCCGCAGCCGCCGTCACACGCTTTTTGATCTCAGCCTTCGGCACCTTCTGGAGTTTTAACGGATAGGCGATATTATCGAACACCGTCATGTGAGGCCAGATGGCGTAACTCTGGAATATCATGGATACACCGCGGTCCTTCGGCTTCTTTCCGATTACATCTTCCCCGTCGATTAAGATCTCACCACCGCTGATGTCTTCAAGTCCTGATATCATTCGGATGGTGGTCGTCTTACCGCAGCCGGATGGCCCCAGAAATACAATGAATTCCCCCTTCTCAATGGATAAATTCATATTATTAACAACCAGCGGACCATCTTTCGTATATTTTTTCTGCAAATTCTTGATTTCCAAATAGCTCATAAGCTTCCTCCTATCGTTACTATAATTCTACTCCACCCCACATCTGACCGATATATTTTCTGATAATGAATGTGAACACCAGTGCCGGAAGGATAAGTACAATACTTCCCGCCGCCGCATATTGGATTCCGCTTGAGGTTGTTCCGATCGCCTTATAGACAACCAGGGACAGTGTCTGGTTTTTATTGGTCAGAATCAGGGCTGAAATGGTATCATTCCAGGCTGTTAAAAATGAATACATCGAGCTTGCCGCCAAAGCCGGAAAGGCCAGCGGAAGAGTAATCTTCGCAAAGGTCTGTACACTGTTCGCTCCAAATATCATGGAGGCTTCTTCCAGTTCTTTGTTGATTCCGATAAAGATACTGTTGGTAATCCATGCCGTCAGCGCGATATTAGGAACGGAATAGAGAAGAGCCAGGCCGATCCTCGTATCAAACAGGCCAAACTGAATCAAAAGCATCGCCATAGGAATACTGATTCCCACCACAGGGAACATTCGGACGATTAAAAGTGATACGTGAATCTGTTCCTTAAACTTAAACTGGAACCTGGCCATGGCGAACCCGGCAAGACTGCCGATTCCCAGAGAAATCAGTATCGTATAGAGCGAAACGATGATACTGTTTTTCAGCGCCGCAGCCGCGTTGGGCACGATACTGAAGAACGTCTTAAAATTATAGAACAGGTCTTTCTTATAGGTAAATTCCATGGGGCCGTTCGTAAGAGTCTGCTTAAAATCCTCTGCCAGCTCCTCACCAGGCACCGTTACTGCATACTGTCTGGTAAAGTGCGCTTCCAGTTTGGAGGCTCTCTTCGTCGTGATAATGGATTCATAGCCCTCGCCGCTGTCATAGAAAATCTCGAATTCCCCCTCCGGAGTGGGAGCCACCCTGACGGTAACCGTGCGCTTGGGAATCAGCCTCTTGGGGAATTCTGTCATTTCCACGGAGTTGGAAAATGCAACCGTTGTAAATGCGAGAAGCGGAACTGCCACAAGGAGGACCATGGTCGCCAGGATCAGGGCCATAACAGTTTTCTGTACGATATTCAGTTTGTCCATCATTTTGCTGCCTCCTTCACTTTAGCCGGGCGTTTCCTGCCTGTTTCATGGGAACCGGCTCCTGCGCCTTTCGAAGCCTTTAAGTATACCACTGTCGCACACAATACGATCAGGGTCGTGAGGAAGGACAGGGTAAAGGCAAGCTTCTGGCTCGTGTTGACGCCGGGAACGGCTTCCACGTAGAACGCGATTCGCTCTACCAGGAACGGAACCTTACTGTATCCCAATACCATAACCGCAATCGACCATACCTGTATGGCAGCAATCAGTCTCATAATAATTGACGTGGTAATAGACGGCTTTAAGATTGGAATCACAATATCCTTAAAGGTCTGCCATTTATTAGCTCCGAATAAGTAAGCCGCCTCTTTTAACTCTCTCTGTACCCCCTGAAGTCCTGCAATTAAAATAATCATGACGGAAGGGGTTACGGTCCAGGTGTCGATCAGGATGATCAGGAAGACTGCGGACATTCCCTCCGCCCCATAAAGACAATAGGTTTGTCAATCAGGTGTAATCCGATCAAAACGGTGTTGATCCAGCCATCTCTGACCAGTCCCGTTTTCCAGAGAATCGCCACTGCGGTCGGGGTGATGGCCATGGGAATCATGGAAATAAACATCAAAAGCTTGGAGCTTTTAAACTTTCTTGAAAGGAGTACGGCTAAGAGAAGCGCCAGAAAATATTGAAGCATCACGGAGACTGCCGCAAAGGTTGCAGTATTAAAAATTGCCGGGCCGATTAAATCGGACTGGGCCATCAGTTTAAAATTGCCCAGAAGTGTGAAATTGCCGTCAAAATCAGTAAAAACCTCTTTTACCCCCGAAAGCACCGGAAGCAGCCAGAATACTGCATAAAAGAGGAATGCCGGGAGCAAAAGCAGATAGGGAATGCTTTTTTTACTGAATATCGTTTTCTTTATCGTCTGTTTTGAATCGTTCTCGTTCAAATAAATCCCCCATTCCTTCAGGCAGGCGAACCTGTCTGTACTTTACTATTGGACCATAAAGAGCTGGAGAGCCAGGCTCGCGCACCGGACAGGCGCACTCCCCTGTCACAGAAAAAGCCTGGAAAATACCCGGTGAAGATCATACCCACACCGCAGCTTTCCAGGCTTTTGCACAATTAATTAATTCTTCAATGCTTCCAGCTTACTCTGCTCTTCTGCAAGGTAATCATCTCCAGGAACTGCTTTATTCTTTAATACGTCGTTAAAAATATCACCGTAAAGCAGTTTTACTGCGTTCCAGTCGGAATACTCTGATGCCGGAACACCGGTAACGATCGTGGTCTTCAGCATCTCAATACCGGCTCTCATAACTACGTCGCTGGACTCCAGAATGTCGCCAACCTCTTCGATCGGGCTTAAGGATCCGCCATAGTTGGAGCAAAATTCATAGTTTACTTCCGGATCTGCAATGTAGTTGATAAATTTCTCCGCCAGTTCCTGATTTGGAGCGCCCTGGGCAATACCGTAGCACCATGCGCCGGACGTGGAGCCCGCCCCCTTGCTGCCTTTAGGCGCTGCGCCGATTACAAAGTTGTTGGGAGCTGCGTTGTAGCTTGTACCCACAGGAGCCATATGTGCAAATGTCAGCCATACATCGCCGCTGTTTAACGGATCTGTCGGTGCAGTGTACTGATCCTGCTCTGCGTAGAATCCATCGCCTGCCGCGATCTGTGCGATAATGCCAAGCGCGTCTTTAAAACCATCAGATGTAAATTCCGGGAATCCGCCGCCGTAAGCCAGGCTCATTCCTCCCATCGGGTATAACAGCTGGGAGCTTGTTAAGTTGGCAGGCATCATGGTCTTTCCTTCCCCCTCACCGGCCGCAATTGCAACCGCCCAGTCAGCGTACTGTTCCCATGTAATACCAGAGACTACATCCTCTTCTGTAAGGCCGTCCGGAAGGTAATCCAGAGCCTTCTTATTTGCGCAGGTCACATATACATCAAAAGTGAATGGAACGAAGTAGCGTACGCCGTCTTTATTTGTTGTGTTGTCAAACATCTGAGTGTAAGTGGAGCCTGTGCTGTTAACCAGTTCCGTAATATCCTGCATCCAGCCGCCGTTCACATATGGCGCCATGTTTGCCGTGTCTGCATAAATAATATCGGTTATGTAATTCTTCCCTTCCTGTTCCGACTGGATCTTCTTAACCGCATCTGCCTGGGCCACGAAATCCACCTCAACGGTGCAGTTATTTTCCTCCTCGAAGTTTTTAAAGAAGGTGTCCATTAAATACTGCTTCTCATGAATTTCCGGAGTTCCGCTGTATGTAACCTTTAAAACGTCAGAACCGCCGGCCTCTTTCTTTGCAGCTTCCGTGGCCGGTGCCTCCGTACTCTCCGCTCCGGCTGCAGCAGCCGTTGTCGTCTCGGGAGCCTTTGTCTCTGCCGGTTTTGATGAGCATCCCGCCATACTCGCCGTCGTAATTACCGCCAGTCCAAGTGCCGCTAATTTTTTCGTTAAGTTTTTTTTCATTATTCCCTCTCCTTTACCATTTGTTGATGATAACATTATAACATTCCAATATTCACACTACAATGTGGCAGCGCCCAAACCCGAACCTCGCTTTTGTGCATTTGCACAACTACCGTTTTTCTTTATTTCCACCCATTTTAATTACGGCGATATAGAGCATCATCAAGTCTTTCGCCCGCCTTGGGTTCCGGTTCAGCAGTTCCTCGATCTTTGCAAGGCGATAGTTTAACGTATTGCGGTGAATATGCAGCTTGTCGCAGATCTGGGCATAGTTGTCGTTATCTTCCACGTAAGCGGCTATCGTCTCTTTTAAGACGCCGTCCACGTCCCGCTCCTTTAAAAGCTTTAAAATCTCCTCCAGCTCCCTGGTCACTTCTACATTATTCAGAAGGCATTCCAGGGAAACCTCATGGTAGCACAGAATCCGTCTGCGTATATTTAACGCTCTGGCAATGTGAAACGTCTGCATAACGGAATTCGTCGTCCTGCTGGCAATTATGTCTGATTCGCCAATGTAACAGTTCTCCAGGTCTTTGCTGATATCCAGTATTTTTTCCAGACGTGATTTCAGCCGTTTATCTGACCGGAACAGAATAAGAACCTCCTCCATACCCTGACGCACGATATACTCTCCTGCTGCCAGATGGCTCTTTATGGTTTCTATAATACTGTAGCGGATCCTGCTGCTGGTTATGACGACAGCCGTCCTTGGAATTTTCATATCAATGCCTAAGTACGCTGCCTGATCGTAAAACGCGTCATCGTACTGTTCTCTGCTTAGACTGATCCATTCATACAGGAAATCCTTCAGCCGGCTTTCCTTAATGGAGGACATATCGCTCAGCAGGCGGTTTTCAATGGTAAGAACCGCTATGGATAAGCAGATCTGGCCGATTGGCATCACTTCCTCAACGTCCCCGCCTATGGCGATCACCCCCAGAATACTGTTATTGTAGATGATTGGAAGGCAGATTCCTCTCTGCTCCGTTGGAGTGTTCTCATATATTACATAGGCTTCCTTCCGCTTCAGCGCGGTCAGCGCCCCTTTGTGAAGAGTTCCGAGAGTGCTTTTATCTCCGCTCGCAAGGATCTCTCCGGCCGTATCAGTAATGTTGATGTTACAGGGAATGATTTTCATAATTCCATCTGCAATCTTCTGAGCATTCTCTGTATTCAGATAATTTTCGTACATGTGATCCCCGCTTTCCAGGACATCAAAAGAGTGCCCGGTAATTCACGTTTGGGAGGAGTCCTGTATGTTCCAGAACTACGTCCGCACCCTTAAGAATTTCTTCGCTGCCAATTCCAATACAGTGCATACCGCCGTTTTTGGCCGCCAGTACGCCTGCCTGCGCATCTTCTATCACAATACAGTTTCCCGGATCCGCACCAAGCTTTGCAGCCGCCGCTAAAAACACCTCCGGATCAGGCTTCGCCTTCACAATTGAGAGGCCATCCACGATGACATCAAACAGATCTGCGATTCCCAGTTTCTGAAGGATCATGCCTCCGCTTTTGCTCGCCGATCCCAGCGCAGTCTTATACCCCTCCGCCCTGATTTTTTTCAGGAATTTAAGGATACCCGGAAGGATCTCCCTCTCATCCAGGCGGTTGATATAAGTGAGATAACTCTTATTTTTCCGGTCCGCAAGCCTTTTCTTTTCCTCTGCCGTCAGTCCGGTTATCCTTCCCGACTCCAGTACAATCTCCAGGGAATCCATCCGGCTCACACCTTTCAGCCGTTCACCTTCCGCCTCCGGGAAATCGAAGCCCAGCTCTCCGGCCAGTTCCTTCCATGCCTGATAATGGTATTTCGCCGTATCCACCACCACGCCATCCAGATCAAATATAAACGCCTGTATCATCATCTTCCTCCGCCGTCACGGCCGCTCCCTCACTGGTCACCACCGCCGTTTTTTTTCTTCCGTGATCCATAAATGAAAAACGTATGGACTGCCAGTGATCCGGCAGATGAGGAGTGAACCGGAACATGTTTCCATCTGTTTTTATCCCTGCAAACCCCCGCAGGATGCAGTTGACGATTCCACCCAGTGATGCAGCGTGTATGCCTTCTGCGGAATCCTTATAACTCATGCCCAGATCGATCTCCATCGCCTGATGGAAAAATCCCACTGCCTTATCCATTTCCCCGATCACTGCCTCCGCCTCTGCGTGAGCACAGAGACTCAGTGAAGAATCATGGGTGTTCAGCGCCTCATAATACTCCACGTTTTTCTTAACCGTTTCAGCGTCAAACCGTTCCGGCAGAAGTTCTAACAACATAACTACATCCGCCTGTTTTAATACCTGCATGTCCACCACCTGGTTCCTGCTGTAATCTTTTAAGATCAGCTGGCGTACATCCGCGTTCCTGTATTTCTCAATATTGGAAAGCTTCTTTTTACTGAGAAAGGTATCATCCTGCGGAATAAGTTTCTCCTCATTCGGTTCCGGCAGATAGAGATGCCGCAGAAAATGGTCAAAACGCTCACTCCATCCCTCTTTCCGACAGGAATCTGCCAGGGGATTGTCCCAGGAGGCCAGCACCTGTCCTGCCGCTTTTACGTTTTCAAAGGCCATATAATTGGTATACGCGTTGTTGTCCACATGCTCTGTATATTCATCCGGGCCGATCACATCCCTGATCTCAAAGCGTCTTTTATCCCCGTTCCACACGGCTCTGCTGTACCAGAATACAGCAGTCTCCAGTATCATCCGGCAGCCGTACTGATCCATGAAATTCCGGTCGCCGGTGGCCCGGTAATAGGAGATCAGACCATAGATGATATCAGCAGTCACATGATGTTCTTTGATTCCGGACCATACCTTCGCAGCCTTTCCTGTATGAATGTCGATTGCCGCGTACAGGGGAGTCTCCTCCTCACCGGATGCCGCTGCCTCCCAGGGATACATGGCTCCGGAATAACCGTACTCTTCCGCCTTTTTTCGTGCTCCTGCCAGACCACGGTACCGGTAAAGCAGCAGATTGCGTGCCGTCTCCGGGAACATCTGTATAAAAAAAGGCATGATGAAGATCTCTGTATCCCAGAAAACATGACCCTTATAGCCCTCTCCAGTCAGTCCCTTGGCTGCTATGCTGCAGGAATCTCCCTCCCATGGAACCATGCCGGCCAGATGATACTCTGCAAATTCAACGGCTGCCCGTTCTTCTTTTGCAGCCCCGGTAATCTCAATGGCCGCCATATCCCAGAAACGTTCGAATGCATCTCTGTGCCGGCGGTTCAATTCACCATAGCCGGCCTTCAACGCTTCAGCCAGTACATCAGTCATCTCCACCAGAACCTGCCCGTCCGTCTTCCCGGAAGATTCTTTCCTGTTTTCCACATCAAACAGCGTATATTTACTGATTGTCCACACTTCTCCAGGCTGCAGTTCCTTTTTAAAATCCTGATAAACCGCTCTTCGCTCCAGATGAAATGCCGCAGATTCCCGGCTCTCCCCCGTGCTGCAGACGGTCATAACGGATAGTATCTGCCCGTCATCGCAGCCGCATTCAAGGAACATCCGGCAATGTTCAAACACCCTCGCTTCCATGCGGTCAAAATGAGCCACTCCGCTGTTTGTAATCTGTCCGTTGATTCCGGTGGAAAGTTCAAGAACTCCGCCTTCCTCACAGGATATTTCCAGCTGATGACAAAACAGCCGCCTGTTGTCCGCGGAGGCAAACCGTCTTGCTGTAAGATGTACGCCTCCGGCAGACTTCATCTCACAACCGATCCGGCTCTCCAGTTCTCCGTACCTTGTATACAGAGACCGCTCGTACTCCGTCAGACAGCATGAATCCAACCGCAGATTCTCCCCATTAATTCTTATTCTGAATTCGGTGACATCCGGGCAGTTGACCAGTTCCGTCACCTCGTGAATACCTGCCTTATGGTACAGACCACAGATGAAGGTCCCCCTCGACTCATCCAGCTGCTTCGTCTCGAAAGACGCCCGAACGCCCAGAAAACCATTGCATTGTGCGAAAACGGCCTCTGTCTTTTTGTTGTAATCGGGATTCCTCTCCGGTTCGTAAAAGCGAAACCCCTTTTCCTTTTCCTTCTCCTCTGTTCCGTAATAAATCATAGATTCCCGTTCCCATATATAACCGGTCTGCCTGTTCCGGCGGATTGATATAAACCGGTAATCAGCTTCTGCACATAGACGGCCTGATCCGGCGTGACAAGTATATCTGCCCGGCCCATGCAGCTCTCCACAAAGTTACGTATACAGTCGTAGTGCCAGTCTTTCGTCTCTTCAAAGGGATAGACCGAATTGACCTGATGTCCGTCCTCGTCACCGTAAATTTCGAAAGGGAACACGCTGATTCCCCGTTTATCACCGTACAGACGAACATTTCTCTCTTCCTTCTCCGCAATATTGATCGTAAAGGAAGTTCTTACCGTTAAGGAACCGCCGTTGGAAAAATGAATAAATCCGAATAAGCTGTCTTCCACTCCGAATCTGGCTCCATCCCAGCTTCCCAGGAATCCCGTTCCGCCCTGTTTTCCAATCCGGTCCGAGGAAGAGGCACAGACGTACGATACTTCCGGATAATCCAGCAGATAAACGGCCAGATCCAGCATATGGGCACCGATATCGATCAGCGGTCCGCCACCCTGTATCTCCAGATTCGTAAAACTGCCCCAGCCGGGAATTCCCCGTCTTCTGAGCCATGTCACGTCCCCGGCGTACAGAGTACCCATCTCACCGGCTTCCACCTTCTTCTTCAGGAAGGCAATCGTTTCCGCATGACGGAAATGGAATCCGAACGTTAAAATTCTGCTGCACCGCCTTGCAGTATCCCGCATTCTTTCGGCTTCTTTTAAAGTAACCGCAGGCGGCTTCTCACACAGAACGTGACAGCCGTATTCCAGGCACAGGCACGTCATATCGCAATGAAACTTGTTCGGCACACAGATACTGACCGCATCCGGCCGTATTTCCTTCAGCATGGTCTCCGCATCTGTATACCAGGATGGTATATGGAATTCATCAGCCGCCATTTTTGCCGCGTTCTGATTTACATCGCAGACCGCACATATCTCCACGTCCGGGAGACTCTTATAATGATTGATATGGGAGGTCCGGGCTACCTGCCCGGCCCCGATAACTGCTACCCTGAGTATGCTCATGGCCTTCTCCTGTTTTCATGCAAACTGTCTTACATAAACTGTTTCATATAGGCAATGGAATCCACGTAAACCGTCAGAGGGTCTTCCCCGCGGATTCTTCCTTCATTGACAACGGCGCCGTCATAACCGATCCGCTTTAACGTCTCCATATGGCGTTTGAAATCAATACTTCCCGTGCCCGGCTGGTATCTGTGATTCTCCGCGATGTGGATATGGCCTATGTAATCCCGATACTTCTCCAGTGTCTCGGAAATATCATCTTCCTCAATAGACATATGATAGAAGTCTCCCGTAATCTTCACCATCTCAAATTTTCCTTCGTCGATAATGGAAACCGCGTCTGCTGTCGTATTGAGCATATGGTCCTGATATCGGTTCAGGGGTTCTAAGTAGATATAGATCCCGCACTCTTTAGCTGTCTCTTCAAGCTGGCTTAAGGAATCCAGAATCGCTTTTCTGTCCCCTTCGCGGCTTCTCGGTGATACCATCGGCGGAAGACGGTAGGTAAACATCCCCCAGGCCGCAGGAACCACCACCCCGGTTCCGCCCACTTCCTTTAAGTTCCTGATAATTACCTTTAAATCAGCGATTCCGTTTAACCTCTTCTCTTCAATAAAATCACCAATCCATCCACGGTATCCGCCGCAGGCGCTGGAGACCGGAAGTCCTGACTCCCGGATGGCACGCTTAATCTCATCCGGTTTTTCCATCAGAACCTTTCCATCGATCTCAAAACATTCGAAACCGATTGATTTTACAAATTTAAATTTCTCTGTTAAATCCTGCGGAAAAAAATCCCTGTCCTGTGTACCAAGCAGCATCATTCTTCACCTCCAAATATAACCCCCATCTTAATGCTCTTTTCCTGTTCCTTATCCATATAGGTACAGATTCCCTCTGCCGAATCCTCAAATTTCACAACCGGATCGATGATCTCGGAGCAGTCTAAATATCCGCTCATCAGCATATCCCAAACCACGTCTTCGATTCTCTTACGGTTCCATCTCGGATAATCCGGATTCGGTTCACTGCACGCTCTCGAGAAGACGATCTTTCCGTAATTATAATGTGCTTCCTGTCCCAGCCAGAGTCCCGCCGGAAACGGCTTTGCAAATGCCAGATAGGCGATCGTTCCTCCATATGCCAGCCCCTTTAACGCGGACTGCAAAGCCTGTACACTGCCGCTGGTCTCCAGAATCGCATCCGCTCCCATCTTACCGGTAATTCGTTTGATCTCATATCCCACATCACAGGCTGTCGGGTCCAGGCAATAATCTGCGCCATACTTTCCGGCAATCTCTCTCCTCTTTTCAATGGGGTCGACTGCGATAACTATGGAGGCGCCTGATTTCTTTGCCATCTGAACCGCCAGCTGTCCGATTGCCCCCAGTCCGATTACCACCACGTTGTCTCCGGAGCGGACATTGGCATCCCGAATTCCGCCTAATGCAAACTGAGCCGGATCGTAGCATACAGCATTCTTTGCAGAAGCTTCCTTACTCATCTTTCTCAGCTTATAATTGTCCACGGCATTTACGATCTCTGTTTCCCTGATTGGCCCGTAGGAACAAACTCTGTCCCCTACTGCATATTCCGTAACATCGGCTCCCGCTTCAATAATCGTTCCAACAAACATATTGCCGATGGGAAGATCGCCAAATTCTATGCCGCGTGGTTCGTCCGCGTCTCTCTCCACAAACACCTTCCAGTCATTATCGAATTTTCCGTCGATAAAAGGCGTCGTTCCTCTGAAATCGGCAAGCTCTGTTCCATGCTTCGGTGCAGCGAACTCCACTTTCACTCTCACTTCGCTGCTCTGAATCGGTCTGTCCTCATACTCTTTTAATTCGGCTGTTCTTGGTGCCGTAGCTACAAGCTTCTTCATGGTGCTTCCTCCAAACTTTTCTTCTATTCTTTTATGGTTTTATCTGTTTTTTCCTCTGTACCGGTGATTCCTGTCGATTCCCGTTCAATGATCGTGGACGGCAGAAAAATCTGATTATGGGCCACGGACTCATGACTCTGTCTTTTTTGGAGAAGAGACTGGAGTACGGCAATACAGTTCTCCGCCAGACCTTCAAAGTCCTGCCCCAGAGACGACAGGGACGGATACGCTTCCTCGTTGACAGCCAGGTCGTCTGCCGACAGCACTCCCAAATCCTGAGGAATCCTGTATCCACACTCAGCCGCAGCTCTGTAGATTCCAAGGAACCTGTCGTCTCCGTTTGTGAAAATGCAGTCTGCCTCCCCTGCCTGCAGCAGCTCTCTGGTTCTCTCATACGCGGTCTTCGCGTCTCTCACTCCATATATCACGCGGCCTTCCGGAACTGCCTCTAAAAAACCGCCGACACGCAGCTTCGTCGAATAGAACCCCACATCATTCGTCAAGTAACAAATCTTCTTAAAACCCTTTTCTTTTAAATACCTGCCTCCCTTTAATCCCACATCAAAGTTGTCGAGGCTGACCGCCGGGATATCCTGTTCCTCCGGCTGTCCGAGAACCACATACGGAGTTCCGGTTCGTTTCAAATACCCGACTCGCTGATCTTCAGCCATGTATTCCAGCAAAATGGCCCCATCGGCGATTCCGCTGGAAAGCAGGTAAAATCCGTCCGTCTCATCTTCCAGAAAACCATGGCTGTCGGATGGAGACACGATAATCTTTAAACCGATTCCGCTGGAATAACGGAACAGATACTTAAGCATCCGGCTTCTCCATAAGTTCATATAATCGCCGTTGTGCTTATCCAGAAAGACTATGATGATGTTGGTCCTGTTCTGTTTTAAACCTTTGGCCAGAAGGTTTACCTGGAAACCGCACTGCTCCATTGATCTCCGGACCGCTTCCCTCGTCTTCGGACTCACCTGCTCCGGATGATTTAATACTCTGGAAACTGTCTTTAAAGACACACCGCAGTGCTCGGCAATCTGCATCATATTCGCTTTTTGAATCTCATCCACCCTCTCTCCGTCTTTATTTTGTCCTACGTTGTCATTTTAGAACAAACCAATTTCATTGTCAATTTACCAGCGCATTCTTTATGCATTTATTTGAATTCTCCATTGGCGATTGTGCAGATGCACAAAGAGGATCAACATGCCAAAAAAAGAACCGGATACTGGTTTAGTTGTGCCAGTATCCGGCCTCCCCTTCTCATGATATCATCAATCCCGCCCCCGGCCCCAGAGGAAGCCCGGCCGCCATCCACAGGATAAGCAGCAGCGACCACCCGATCAGGAAGCAGATACAGTATGGAAGCATGGTGGATACCAGCGTTCCGATCCCGGAATTGTCATCGTATTTCTTTGCAAACACCACAACCATGGCAAAATAGGCCATCAGCGGTGTAATGAGGTTGGTACACGAATCCCCGATACGGTACGCCACCTGCACCAGTTCCGGCGAATAGCCCAGCAGCATGAACATGGGGACAAAAACGGGAGCCAGGATCGTCCACTTGGCAGAGGCCGACCCCATAAACAGGTTAATAAGCGATGCAAGCAGAATAAACAGCACCATTAAAACCGGTCCTCCCGTTCCAATCCGGCCCAGAACGGCGGCCCCCTTTAACGCCAGGATCGTCCCCAGCTTCGTATAATTAAAGTAACTGATAAACTGAGCCGCCGCAAATGACAGCGCAATATAGCCTCCCATGGCCTCCATGTTGCTTCCAAGCTGGGCACAGACATCTTTCTCGCCTTTGTACGCACCGGAAACACGTCCGTAAACCACGGAGGGCACAAAAAACAGCAGGGCAATCAGCACAATTAAGCCTGTCATAAATGGAGACGATGATATCAGGCTTTTCGTCTCCGGATTTCTGAAAAAAGAATCCTGCGGCCATGCCAGAAGGGTAATCGCCGCGGCCAGCAGCAGAAAACTTGTATTGGCCAGGCAGAGCGCCTTTCTCTCCCGGTCTGTCAGAGAGACCGACGCCCGGTCATCCGGTTCGCCGGCCGCGCTGGCCTGGCCTCCTTCTCCGGGCTTCGCTTTGATTCCCCCAGTCAGACGCGGTTCCACGATCCGGTCTGTCACCCAGCTTCCCAGTGCCACGATCAGAAAGGTAGACACGATCATAAAATACCAGTTTGCCGACGGTTCCACGATGTAACCGGGAGAGACCAGCTGGGCCGCCTCCGTGCTGATTCCGGCCAGCATGGGATCCAGCGTACCGATCAGTAAATTGGCGGAGAAGCCTCCTGACACCCCCGCAAAGGCGGCCGCAATTCCGGCAATCGGATGGCGGCCGCAGGCCAGAAATACCATTGCCCCCAGCGGAATCAGCACCACATACCCGACATCCGAGGCCACATTAGACATGACTCCCAGAAATACCAGCATCGGTGTTACCAGCTTTGCGGGCGTCACCGACACAGTCTTTTTCAGCAGTGCAGACAAGTATCCGCTCCCCTCCGCGCAGCCTACGCCCAGCATGGTAACCAGAACCACTCCCAGCGGGGCAAACTCGGTAAAATTGCTGACCATGTGAGTCAGCATATAGACCAGGCCGTCACGGTCCAGCAAACTGACTGCCGATACGGTCTGCGTCGTCACCTCCATGGTCTTACTGTCTATCACTTCGCCTTCTGCCGATATCCCTGCCGCAGCCAGGATTCCCGATAAAAGAACGATAAAAAGGGCAAGCGCTGCAAACATGGTAATTGGATGAGGCAGCCGGTTGCCCACTTGCTCTACGGTATTAAGAAAACGGAAGATCAGTGATTTTCTTTCTTTTTTCCCTTCATTCTGTTTCATAATAGAATAGACACCTCCTCAGTCTTTTCTATTTTTACCAGAATGAGGTATAGTTATGTATGCGTGTCTGCTAAATAATCAAAGTCAAACTGATAAAACGCCGCTCCCTGAGGCTTTACCGTAAACTTCATCCTCTTTTTGTTCCCCGGATGGGTAAAAGAGAGCTTCCAGGCGCAGAGAGCCACATTTCTCTGGCCGGTCACCTTCGGGCCGTCTGGATTGTACTTCAAATCGCCTAAAAGCGGGGTCCCATGACCCGAGAGCTGAACGCGGATCTGATGATGGCGCCCTGTCTTTAAATCAATTTCCATAAGGCAGAGCGGGCCGCCCTCTCCTTCCAGTTCCGCCAGCACCCGGTAGCTTAATTCCGCCCTCTTTGCATCGGTTATCCCCTTATCCACAATTTTTGAAATATTATTTTTCCCGTCTTTCCACAAATAATCCACGTACGTCCCAAAGTTTTCCACAGGTTTTCCACAAACAACAGCCAGATACCTTTTCTCCGTCTGATGCTCAGAAATCTGCTTACTTAAAGCCCCCGCGGCCTCTTTTGTTTTTCCAAAAACAAGTATTCCACCAACCGGTTTATCCAGCCTGTGGATAACTCCCACATATGGATCCCCCTTTTTTGGGGACAAACTGTTGATATGTTTCTTTACTTCGCTGACCATGTCCGGTTCGAAGGTCCGGCTGGACTGAGACTCTATTCCCGCCGGTTTCTCCACAACGATTATCTGGTCATCCTCATACAGTATATTCATCTTCCACTCCACTATTCTGCCCACTGCCTCATCATGACTTCCACGGACCGGCTCATCTCTGCGCTGAAATCGGAATTCCATTTTCGTTTGCAGAATGCATGCAGCCAGCGGTCAAATTCTTCTTCCGTCTTTCCCTGACGGTCAGAAAGATACTCCGCATACTCTGACGCCTCCTGTCTGCGGTATGTATTCTCAGATACAACCGCCTGCGCCGGCAGCCGAACCGGCTTTTCCCGTTCCTCCTGCTGCTTCGTAGGATAGCCGAAGACTACCATGGCAGTCGGCACCACATACTTCGGCAGATGAAGAAGGTCCCTGTGTGTCTCATACCGCTCCATAATATCACCGATATAACAGGAACCAATTCCCAGGGCCTGTGCCGCTGTCACCGCGTTCTGGGCGGCAATCAGCGCGTCGCAGGATGCCAGCATAAAGTCTCCCATGCCCGGCTTTCTGACTTCCTCCTCGCGCTGTAAAAACAGATCATACCATTTCTGGTAATCGGCGCAGAAGACCAGCACCATAGGGGCTTTTGCAATAAAAGGCTGATTATCACAGGTAACAGCCAGCGTCTCCTTAAGCTTCTGATCGGTCACGTCAATAATGGAATAAAGCGTCATATTCCCCGCACTGGGCGCCTGAATGGCCGCCTGAATCACCATCTCCTTCTTCTCCGGTTCGATTGGACGTTCCTCGTAGGCACGCACCGATTTTCTCTCATATAATTCCTGTATTGTCTGATTCATGTTGTCATTTCCTCCCTGCATAAAGTATATAAGTATCTTACACTGTTTTTTAAATTATTTCAGTATAATCTTTTTTTCGTGCACTTTATTTTTTTAACTTTTTGGGAAATCCATTGCATTTTTCCTCCACAAGATGTATAGTATATAAAAAGAGAACATGTAGTTTTGATAACTACATCACATAATTATTATAATTCGACAAGGAGGAGACCATTATGAAATTCAAAATCAAGGACCCCGGAAGCGCTATCACACATTTTATCGGCATGCTCATGGCACTGTTTGCCGCCACACCGCTTCTTTTAAAAGCGGCGGCCGACGACAGCCTCCATCTTGCTGCGCTGTCCATATTCATTATCAGTATGATTCTGCTTTATGCAGCCAGTACCATTTACCACACACTGGACATTTCTCCAAATGTGAACAGGATTTTGAAGAAGATCGACCATATGATGATTTTCATATTAATAGCAGGTACGTATACTCCGATCTGCCTGATCGTCCTGGGAGACAGGACCGGCTGGGGACTTCTGGCACTGGTCTGGGGGATCGCGATTGCCGGTATCATCATCAAGGCCTGCTGGATCTACTGTCCCAAGTGGTTCTCCTCCGTCCTCTATATCGCCATGGGCTGGATATGCGTCCTGGCATTTACAAAGATCACCAGCGCTCTTCCAAGAGCCGCTTTTGGCTGGCTGCTGGCCGGCGGTATCATCTACACAGTGGGTGGAATCATCTATGCGCTGAAGCTGCCGATCTTCAACTCGAAACACAGGAATTTCGGCTCTCATGAAATATTCCACTTATTCGTTATGGGCGGAAGCCTCTGCCATTATATTATGATGTATCAGTTTGTAGCATAAGATGCATCGGACGTGAAAGCCGCCACCAGGTCCAGCTTGTCCTTTCTGGAAAGCCTCTTGATGGCGGCCTCACGCTGCATGGCCTCCTCCTTCGTCTCAAAGATCTCGTAATACGCCAGAGAGACCGGTCTGCGTCCTCTGGTATATTTTGCGCCCTTCCCTTCGTTATGCGCCTTTAAACGCTTGTCCAGCTGGTTTGTCCAGCCGCAGTACAGCGTATCGTCTGCGCATTTCAGCAAATACGTATAATTCATCTTCCGTTGCTCCTGTTTCTGAAATTCCCCATTCTTTCTGCTTCCGGCCGCATCACACCGTCTGGACATCGTCCGGCAGCCGCCGGCCTGATCCATGTTATGTAAACGGTAATCACGTCTTGCAATCACGTCACTACCGCCCAGGAATGTTCCCCTGTGATCTATTTCAAGCACCAGCTGGATGCGTTATGGCGCCGTCTGGGGTACTGCATAGCTATAATATATTATATAACATCAGAGGCAAATGTGTGAACACAAAATATCGGAATTTCCATACCGGTGAATGCCTCCGCGCATCCTGCGCATATTATTCCTGTAGCCCGGAAATACAGCATCGTTTTGGCCTGCTTCCGATAAAACGGCCATTTTCATACCATGGATCATAAAACTGACGAAACAGGCTCAGCCTGTCCCTGCAAATGGGTAAAATGTCCCCGCCACGGTGACTGCGGCTCCTGCAGAGAGCACCACGAAAAAGAGAAAAAGTTCCCGCCCTTCTGCGAAAAGAATCCGGGAAAGAAAAAGGGCGGCGCAGGCTCCTCCAAATAAGCCTGATACCGCCCCATGCGCATCCCCCTACGACATTTCCTTCACCAGCAGCAGACGGTCTCCCGGTTTAATCAGGCTGTCAGTCAGTCCATTGGTCGTCATGATGGTTTCCACCGTCGTGTGGAATTTTTTTGCTATTTTCCACAGAGAATCCCCTGGCTGGACAATGTAACCCACAATTCCCGGCATCTGCTGCAGTTTTTTTAAATCCATCGGAGCTTCCGACACATTTTTAATCACCTGCTCGCATACCGGCTGGAGAGCCAGTAAATCCAGTGCAATGGTGGCTTTCACCTCCACAGAGCCGCCGCCCATCATCACGGCGCTCATCTGCTCCAGCCCCGGAACCAGCTGGCAGATGGTCTTCTCATTGATTCCCGGCGCCTCGATTAGATAATGGAAGGGGATTACCTCCACCGACGACTGAATCGGCTGGGTATCGTCTGCGGTTAAATAGAGCAGGCTTACCTCCAGCACGCCCTCCACATGGAGCCCGTCGTCCTTTACCTCTGTCTCGTCGATCTTTACCATACCCTCGCTGTGACAGATCTGGAGGATTCGGTCTGCATGATCCATGTTCAGCTTTTCGGCAATCTTACATTTGCTCATGTTCTTGGTGAGCACCTTATCGAAGCACGCTTCTCCCGTCTCGAGAGACAGTTCCCGGTTTGTGGAATAGAGATCGCTTAACAGCTCCATACTCTCTTCCCGGTAGAGCTTCATATCCAGTTCCAGAACTGCGTCCACATCGAGCTCCCGCATCTCCCCGTCATAGTCGGGCTTCGCTTCAATCTCCCGATGAATCAGATGAACCGATACCGAAGGCACCATCTCCTCGGAGGCCTCTGACAAATCCAGCTCTCCGGAAAACGGAATGCTCTCTTCCAGCCACTGAACCGGCGCGTCTTCCCCTTCTCCCTGATAAATGACGAAGACCATCACTTCCCCATCCAGCACCATTTTCCCATCTAACGGGCGGGTGGTTATGCCGCGAAGCTTCATCTCACTCCACAGAATGTGATCAATATTCGGCTTATTTCCGGACAACTGTAAATTCTCCTTGATCCGGTATGTATCTTTGCGGCGTACCGCAATGGCCGCCACATCCACATTGCGGCGCAGCACCTCCACCTGGGGCGTCCCGTTTAAATCGCTTCCGCCTCCCATGGTTGCCGGCGTCCCTGTGCCCGCCGTACCGGTGTCCAATTCTACGGCAGCCTCTACATCGTAGAGAGTCTCCACCTTTACTTCCAGTGTCACAATAGCTTTGATGCTTAACTTTCTGGAATTGATCATGCCGGCATTTAAATCTTCCAGATCCCAGCTCAGCTGCACATAGTCCTTCTCCTCCAGCCCCGGTACGTTGATGGGCTCTTCAAAGGAAATGGATCCGCCCAAAGCCTGCAGTCCTCCCTCTGACTTCCTGTATAAGATGTTAAAATCCATTTTTCCCCGCACCAGAACCCGTTCTCCCTGGTTTTTCACGGATTCGATGACGATTTCTCCGGAATCGAGAATGACCTGATCCACATCATCCATGGTATCCGGAACGATAAAATCATCGTCGAGGGTTATCTGTGACGTCGCATTTCCTTTCCAACGGTTCATATGTATGTTTTTCTTCACCAGCTCCAACATAAAAAAGCACCTGCCTTACCTTCTATATTCCTTTAAGAAAGTTTATGCAGGTGCATGTTCCAATATTACGTTAATCTTCATTCCTGTTCAGTGTGACACAGGACGGCTAAATCTCCGTCTGATTCATACTCTTCCAGGAAATGATGACGCTTCCCGTTTTTTACATATCCGATACAGGCGTCTAAATTGACGTTGGATACGCTCTTGAAGATATTATTTTCAATGTTGGGATTGATTTTCCGGAATTCCTCTATCAGTTCCTTCATCTCCTGGCGCTTTGAGGAGTGGACGATATCGCCGCCCGCCATCCCGTCCGCTGCACTCTCGGCTCTCATGGCGCGTTCTTTGGCGATGGCCTCCGTGAACCTGCAGGCACACTGCAGGAATTGGAGACCGTTCTCCTCCTTCCAGTCGATGATGGCCCGCTCCTTTACGAAGTACAGCGGTCTCAAAAGCTCCATCCCTTCAAAATTCGTACTGTGAAGCTTCGGCATCATGGTGTTGACCTGGCCGCCGTACAGCATGCTCATCAGCACGGTCTCTATCACATCATCGAAATGATGCCCCAGGGCAATCTTATTACAGCCTAATTCCTTCGCATGGGCGTAGAGGAAGCCCCGGCGCATGCGCGCGCAGAGATAACACGGGGATTCATCCACATCTACCACCACATCGAAGATATCGGACTCGAAAATCTCGATGGGGATCTCCATCAGGGCTGCATTTTCCTCGATTAACTTCCGGTTGGCCGGATGGTAGCCCGGATCCATCACCAGAAAGTGAAGCCCGAACTTCATCTTTCCATGGCGGAGAATCTCCTGCATGCATTTTGCCAGCAGCATGGAATCCTTGCCGCCGGAGATGCAGACAGCGATGTTGTCTCCCTCCTCGATCATCTTATACTCATTCAGCGCGTCCACAAAGGGGCGCCATATTTCTTTGCGGTAATTCTTAATAATGCTGCGCTCTATCTGCTGGCAGCGTGTCTTTGGTTCCTTCATCTGGTCGCTCTGCTCCTGTCTGCATGGTTACTTATTTCTCCTGGTATCCGCCAGTTCTTCCTGAAGGGACGCAATTGTCTCCTCCATCTGCCGAATCCGCTCTTCCATCTTGCAGTAGTGATCCATGGTCACGAGATTCTTTTCTTTTTTGGGAATCGGAACGCCGTCGATCTTGACTGCCCGGGCCGGAACCCCCACCGCTGTCACGTTATCCTGAAGCGGCTTTAAGAGTACGGCGTTGGCCGCGATGGTACAGTTGTCTCCCACCTCGAAGGACCCTAAAATCTTGGCTCCAGCCCCTACGGTCACGTTGCTTCCCAGAGTGGGATGGCGTTTCCCCTTGTTTAAGCCGACGCCTCCCAGAGTAACCCCCTGGTATATCGTACAGTTGTCTCCGACTACCGTAGTCTCTCCGATGACGACGCCGCAGCCGTGGTCTATTAAGATCCCGTGGCCCAGCTGTGCCCCGGGATGGATCTCGATCAGTGTGAAAAACCGGGCGATCTGGGAAATCAGCCTGGCGGCAAAAAACATCTTATGCTTATAAAACCAGTGTGCAAACCGGTGCCATATCAGCGCATGAACGCCCTGATAAAGAAGAAGTACCTCAAGGGCATTCCTCGCCGCCGGGTCACGTTCCTGAACAGCCTTCACATCAAGCCATATATCCTTTAATATCATACGATCCGTCCCCTTTTCTTTCTATAATTACCTTCCATTTAATTCCTAGTGAAACAGTATACCATAGTATATCATATGATGTGAAAAGAAAAAAGGACAATTTCCACAATTTTAAAGAGGCTCTGACGATCGTATCAGCTCACGGGATGCCGCCATCCATCACAGCAAAAAGGCGCCGAACAGTCTTTTGACTGTTTGACGCCCTCTCTTACCAGGCACGCGCGGTTTCTTTTCTTCTGCACGGTTTACTGGAATACCACCGGAAGCTCCGAAAGCTCTGTTCTGATGACAATGAAGGGGAATGAGGGTTCCGTTCCCCCGCTTTCGCCTTTTTCCGGCCCCAGCAGATCCGTATCCAGAACGATGGAATTCTCTGTCAGATACAGCTCATTCACCGCAATGCTGTAGCCGCCGGTATCCTGTTTGCCGTATCCAACCACTATGTATAAGTTCTGGTCGTCACTGTATGTCAGCTTGAACGGTGTCTTCTGCTTTTCGGCGATAATCTGCTTTAGCTCTTCTGGAATATCTGCTTCCGCTGTCACGGAAAATTCCATGTCCCGTACTTTGTTTCCGTCATCCTTGCTCATGCTGCACCCGCTCAGTGTCCGTACAACCAGAACCCACATGCAAAGGCACATGAACAGCATCCATTTTCTGTTCAATAAACTCTTCATAGCACTCTCCCCGTTTATGTTGATTATTACTATCTTATTCGTCCATGCCGGGGAATATGCGGAATTTCCAAAAATCGTCTGTGAAAGGTATTTTATCGTGATTTTCTAAATTTTCATGAAAAACCGGTTTATCTTCCGGCCCTCTGGAAATACTCCTAACAGAACGATACGAACAACCGGCTGCCAGATGCCGGAACCGTATGTGACAATCATTGACATAGATGTTTTAACAGGAGGAGACCATAATGAATCATTTATCAGATAAATATAAAGAAAAACCTGTACTGCGCGGTGACTTATACTACGCTGACTTATCACCGGTGATCGGTTCTGAACAGGGCGGCCTGCGTCCCGTACTGATCGTACAGAACAATACAGGAAACCGTCACAGCCCCACCGTAATCGTCGCAGCCATTACCAGCAGGACAACCAAAGCCAAGCTCCCTACCCACGTACCGGTAACCAGAGAGGAAAGCGGTTTAAAATGCGATTCCACCATCCTTCTCGAACAGGTAAGAACCATCGATCGCTGCCGCTTAAAAGAATACATAGGACAGCTCTCACCCGGGCAGATGGAACTGGCAGACACCGCCCTTCTCACCAGCTTCGGGCTAAAAAGAGAGACCGCTGTCCGTGACCGCACTCCTGTGACGGTCCGGACAGCGGTCCCATCCCGCATGTATTCCATGCAGTCGTGATCACTTACTGGTCAGACTCTTTGCTGCACATGGCCAGCCTGTGCTGGTACTTTTCTTTCGTAGCCAGGCCTCCCCGGATATGACGCTCGGATTTGTTGATGTCGAGAATCACTCTGGCCCGGGCCGCCAGGGAAGGATTGATGTGCTCTAAACGGTCTGTTACATCCTTATGTACCGTAGATTTGGAGATACCAAATTTTTTCGCCGTCTGCCTTACCGTTGCATGATAGTCTATGATGTAGTTGGCTATGGCAACTGCACGCTCTTCAATATATTCCTTCAAGAAAATCCCCCTGCTTAGGACGTTTTTACAATCTTATGCAGGGGGAATATTGATTATGCCATGCCGTCTTTCTTTATTCAGAATTAGCCTCCGGGCCTTTGATTCAGCACTCTGTAATTGACATTCCTTCGCGCTGCGGTTAGACTGTAACGGAGAAACCTTATTGTAAAACGGAGCTTACTTCACACGTCAACACGTCCTGAGAGGAGGCAGCATGATGAATCAACCATATAATATTTTTATTGAAGGAATACCGGGAAGCGGCAAATCGACCCTGTTAGATGCCCTGGCACGCCACTTTACCAATTACCGCGTATTTCGGGAGGGCGATATCTCCCCAGTCGAACTGGCCTGGTGCGCGTACATGACGGAAACGGAATACAGGCAGGCGCTTTCCGATCTGGCGGATCTGCGTGATGAGATTGAAAAGAGTACTGTAAAAGAAGGAACACATTTTATAACACCTTATACGAAAATCAAAACCGTGCATTATGATTTTTATGAATATATGGAAAAATTTGAGGTGTACGGCGGAAGAAAAAAACCTTCGGAATTCAGAGACATCATCCTTCGGAGATTCCGTGCTTTTCATTCCGGCGGCAATTTATTTGAATGCTCCTTTTTCCAGAATATCCTGGAAGAACTGATGCTGTATGCAATGTTCAGTGATCAGCAGATTATGGATTTTTATCAGGAACTGACGGCGCTGCTGGATTTATCAAACTTTAAGCTGATTCGTTTAGTTTCCCCTGACATCCGGCAATGCATTCAAACCATTAAAGAGGAACGGGTGAATCCGGAGGGCGAGGAAGTCTGGTATCAGCTGATGATCGGCTATTTGAGCCGGTCCCCCTATGGACAGGCACATCAGATTGAGGATTTTGACGGCATGATCAGCCATTTCCGACGCAGAATCAGACTGGAGAGCGAAGTTATGACATTACTGCCGGCCGGATGCTGCTGCGATATAGAAAGTAAACATTATGATTTGACGGACTTACTGCGTATTTTCTGATCCGGGACTGCCGGATCAGAAAATACGCAGGGTTCCCCGAGGACTGCCCTGCGCACTGCTCTCCCACAGATTATTATTTCAGAACGAATAACCGGAAAAGCAAGATAGATACCTGTATGGAAGAGTTCCGACCGGCCCCTTCCGAAATGCCTCATAGTTACATTTTATCTTCACCAGCCTCTGTGCTGTCCCTGTTGTAACCATACTCACAATTTACAGGATTCCTTCCCGTAATACAATGGGGTGTGTAGAATTTTGTCGAATCTTTACGAAATTTGTCGAAAGCGTTCTCACTTTTTTTCCGTTCCCTCTGTGCGAAAAGAAATCTCATCCGTTCTCCCGCTGCGTCGCTTTCCGTCTGTTTCAATCCACTCATCCAGGGTAAGCGGAATATAATCCGAAAACATACAGAAACAGTTAATCATCTGACACGGTACGGAAAGCGGCGGGCCGCCGTGGCAGGCCGGTCTCTCGGCGCGCCGGGTCTCCTCCTGATAGCGGTTCACCAGCGCTTCATCAAAGGTATCATGCACATGGCCGTACAGCATGTAGCTTCTGGGTCTCCCCTCCTCATCCCGCCGATACTGGCCGTTGTAACAGATCATGGGGTAATGGCTTAAAATCACCTTTCTCTTATTATCCCGCAGTTCCGCGTAAGGCTTCACCCATTCCAGACGGCTCCGGTCAAACTGTCTGTCCGTCAGATAGGAATCGTGATTCCCCTCAATCAGGCTGATCCGCCCTTTCAGCTGACTCAGAATCCGGTTGGTTTCCTCCCCGGAACCGAGAGATAAATCTCCCAGAACGACCACTTCATCCCTGTCCCGTATTTTGCTGTTCCACTGACGAATCATATGGGCGTTCATTTCAGCAGCATTGGAAAACCCCCGATGATCCATCTGGTAATTCAGGTTTTCATGGTAAAAATGCAGATCGGATATATAATACCGCATAACTCCGCCCTCCTTCCTGTTCCTGCTCATCTAAGTAAATTATACCCGATTCGCTGCCATTTCACAACCCGGACATGGAAGAAAGGAGATGGTCCTGCCGTGTCTTATCACCACAGCAGGACCATCTCCTCAAACCGCCGGACTTTCTGGAGAAAGTCCTCCATCATTTTTATACATTACATTTTAAACATGTTTTTTTAGTTTCCATTACTTATTATACACCATGATAAAAGTTCTTCCACTTCCCGCTCCGGTACCGTCCCACAAAGCAGATCACGCGAACCACCCAGTCCAGGATCATGGCGCACCATACGCCGACGGCTCCCAGCCCAAGGCCGACGGCCAGCAGATAACCGACTCCCAGTCTCATGATCACCATGGACAGAATGGAAATGCACATGGGAAATTTGACATCGTTGGCGGCCCGCAGAACATTCGTCAGGGTAAAGGACGCCGGCCACAGGAGGATGGCACAGCCGTCATGAATCAGCACGAGTACTGCCGCCAGTTTCAGGGTTTCCTCCGAAAGGCCGTACAGCTTCATGGTGAGCGGCATGGTGATAATCACCCCCAGACAGCAGAGTCCGCTAATGAGATACGTAAGCTTCATCATTTTCTTTGTGTAATATTCCGCCTGTTCAAAATCGCCCGCGCCCACACAGCGGCCGATCACGGTAATCATGGCCAGATTCATGGCCTGTCCCGGAAGTACACCCATTCCGTCCAGATTATTGGCGACCGCATTGGCCGCGATCTGTGTCGTGCCAAACAGGGCAATGATGCTGACTACCAGCACGCGCCCCAGCTGGAAAATGCTGTTCTCAATACCACCCGGAATCCCGATATGAAGGATCTTCCCGATCATACCGCTGTTCCAGTGAAGCCGTCCAAAGCTGACATGAATCTCCAGCCCCGTATTGTGAAGACGGATAACGAGAATGACACACGCCGTTATACGGCTGATCAGAGACGCCAGCGCGGCGCCTGCCACTCCCCAGTGGAATCCGAATATAAACAGAATATCTCCCGCCACATTGATGATATTCATGACAATTGAGGCCTGCATGGAAATCCTCGAATTCCCCATGGACCGGAACAGCGCCGCGCAGGAATTATAAATGGCCAGAAACGGATAGGAAAGTGCCGACAGCACCAGATAGATCAGCGCGTTCTTCATCACGTCATCTGCGATCCCGCCGTATAGAAGTCGCAGCAGTCCGTGCCGGAACGCAATCGCCCCTGCCATGATCACAATGGAAATGAGCCCTGTAATCATCATCAGCTGATCCGCCGCCTCGCATGCCCGTTTCCGGTTTTTCTGCCCCAGAAACTGGGAGGACACCACCGCACCGCCGGTCGATACCGCCGCAAACACATTGATCAGCAGGTTGTTGATCATATCCACCAGGGATACGCCAGACGTGGCCGCCTCCCCCGCGCTGGACACCATCATCGTGTCTACCATTCCCACGGTAACTGCCAGAATCTGCTCCACAATGAGCGGAGCGATGAGGCGTTTTAAATCGCTGTTTGTAAATAAGTACTGCTTCTGCCCAACCGTTTCCGAAGCGCAGCCCCTGCCCTTTGCAGGCGGCTCTTTCCTGGCCATACTGCCTGTCATACTCTTTTCCCCTGTCTTCCTGATGTAATCGTTCTCTGCCTTTTTATGCAGTTTCTATCTAACAGGCTACTCCTTCCTTGATTTTCCGTCAAGAAGCAATTTGACTAATTTTTACTCCGGTCTCTGGCAGCCCCCTTCCGCCCGGTACTGGCTCGGCCACATCCCCGTATTTTTCTTAAATACCTTACTGAAATAGACCGGGTCCGGATAACCGGACATCTCGCCGATCACCGCCACCTCCAGATCCGGCTGGCGTATCAGCAGCTGCTTCGCATAATTGATGCGAAGGCCGGTCAGATACCGGACCGGAGATTCCCCGTGGTATTTCTTGAACAGATGACTTAAGTAATCCGGGGCAAATCCCAGTTTATCCGAGATATCTCCCATGGAGATCTGCTTCTGAAAATTTTCTTTTAAATACTTTTCCACGCAGCCGGCAATCTCCTCCTTTCCCATGGTCTTCAAGTGTTCCGGTACACTGGCCTGAAGCGTATCATTATCACTGTCCAGCTCAATGAGCAGCTTTGTCAGCGCCTGTTCTAACTGCTCCTGCTTAATGGGTTTTAAGAGAAATCCCTTCACCTGGTATTCGATGGCCTCCTGAGCCAGCGTAAATTCGTTGTATCCGCTGATAATCAGGATTTTAATGGACGGAAATGAGGAATGCAGAACGCGTGACAGTTCCAGCCCATTCATAAACGGCATTTTAATGTCGGTGATCACCAGATCCACATGGTTGGTTTTTATAAATTCCAGGGCGCTGTCTCCATCCTCGAATGCGCCTTTTACGCAAAACGGCAGCGGCATGGCATTGATTTTTTTCACCAGGTTTTCCAGGATCAGGAGTTCATCCTCCGCCACCACGACGTCATACTGTTTTCTGTCAGCTGTTTCTGTCATTTGTAATACTTCCTCCCATCGTAATGCAGGCTCCTCCCTCCGGATGATTCTCTGCTGTAAGGCTGGCAGACGGACCGTACTGGAGCAGAAGCCGCAGATATACATTTTGAAGTCCCATGCCTCCAATTTTCAGGAGGGTAATGTCTTTGGAATCACGGATGGATTCCAGAGTATGAGCCAGTTCCTGAAGCTCCTCTTCTTTAAATCCCACCCCATTGTCCGTGATCGTGATAAACCATTTCCCCGCCTCCCTGTCTAAATCCCCCCGTACGGAGATATGCCAGGGCGGCTTTTTCATGAACGCATACTTTAATGAATTTTCAATGATGGGCTGAAGGCTCAGCTTGGGGATTTTTATCTCTCCCATCTGTTCATCCAGGGTAAAATCACAGGTCAGCCGGCCTCTGTACCGGACATTCATACAGGCCAAATACTTCTGCGTATACAAAAACTCATCGCTTACCGGCACGCGGATCTCGCTTCCCGTCGATGTATACCGCAGATAATCACAGAGATTTTCCGTCAGCGTGATAATCTCCTGATTCATGTTCTCTTCCGCCATGACGCTGATGTTGGCCAGATTATTATAGAGAAAGTGCGGCTTCATCATGGACTGGGTGGCGATCTCCTTGGCACGGATCTCATTTTCCTGCGATTTTAACATCTCCATGATCGAGGCATTCATCTTGTTGTACATATCCCGGAAGGAAGTGATCAGAGTCTGTATCTCCTCGTAATGGCTCCGGGGCAGGGAAACCGTATCGATCGTATGGGAAAATACGTCATCCAGCACCAGCGTCTCAAAGGTTTCCGTCAGTTCTCCCACCGGCTGTAAGATTCTCCGGGAAATGGAGAAACAGACAGCCATGGTAAGCGCAATGCCTGCAGCCAGCACAGCCAGAAACAGGAATGTCGGTGCCGCCAGGGACTTTGTTATGACGCTGTCCGGTTCAAAGACGTAGATCTGCCAGCCGGCGGATTTGACGGTCTGATGATACAGCGCGTTTTTCCTTCCGCTCTCATCCCTGACATAAACCGTCCGCCCTGTGGGAATGTCCTGCTTATGGGCCAGCGCCGTGATCTCATGTATCAGTTCTTCCCCCCGGCCGTTGACAGGATAAACCAGTTCTCCGTTCCTGTTCATGATCAGAAGACTGAGAGCGGGATTTGCAGCCGTCAGACGGTCTATATAATTAAAAAAAGTATCGCTCTTCTGCAGGACCTCCACCGCGCCCTCCATTTCATGGACATCGTCAAAGTACAGTCTGGTCAGGGAAATGTAATACGGTTCGTAGGGAATCGCCGCGGTCGGTATGAAATGGGAAATTGGCTGGGGCGTACTCATGACCTTGTATCCGTTTTCCGTCAGTACATCGTTATACCAGCTTTTTTCTTTCAGGTCGATCTTCTTGTTGTATGTATAGAAACCGGTGCCTGCCGAAAATCCATTTTTGTGGTAGAGATTAATCTGGGCAACCGTCTGCTGCGGGCCGATCATGGCCGATATGGAATTATAGATGGCCTGCACCTGGGTATAGGTCTGCTGAGTACCCAGCTGGTCCACCGGAATCTTCCGGATACCGGGCAGGATGTCCTTGGAATAGATGGTATTTAAGGATACCGTGGACATCTTTTCTATCTCCTGTTCCATATTGGAATATGCGGAATCGCAGACGTTCTGAAGATTCAGATATTCGCTGGCTCTCAGATTTCTAGTATAATAGATGTAAAAGGCTGTCAGCATTGCGGTAAAGATCACAAAGATTACCAGAAAATAGTACCGAGGCAGCGATTTCTGCAGGGATGGTGCTTTCCGTTTCATGATTCCTCCAGTCAAAAAAATACAAGGATCAAAACTATTTTGTGCATGTTGTTTTATTTCTAGTTATTGTACTATAGAACATAGTAAAAAGCTACTAAAAAACTTTTGGAGGATTGCTATGAAGAGAAAAATTGCATTACTGTTAACTATGGCACTTGGAGTATCCTGTCTGGCCGGCTGCAATGCCGGCACGGCTGAAAAAAGCGGCGGTCAGAGCTCAGCGGCGGCAGGCGCATCCACTGCTGCAGGCAAAAAAGAAAATGTGACGATTTCCTTTGGAACCCATCAGTCCGGTATCCCGTCCTGCGGTGTTCTTCAGGATCTGGCAGACCAGTTCGAGGAGGAAACCGGCATCAAAATCGATTTTCAGGTATCTCCTGACGCACAGTGGCGCGACCTTTTAAAAGTAAAGCTGGACTCCGGAGAGGCGCCGGATATCTTCTGCGTCGATGCCGATCCTTTAAGCCTTTACTCCCGTGTCCGCCCGGATGAGACCTGCGTGGATTTAAGCGGCGAGGAATGGGTGGACCGCATGGCGGATTATGCAAAAGAGTGTGTGTCTTACGACGATAAAATCTATGCCATCCGTTTTGCAGAACCAAAACTGAATTTCTATAATTACAACAAAAAGATATTCGCTGATCTGGGACTGGAGATTCCTGTTACCTATGAAGAATTTAAAACAGTCTGCCAGAAGATTCAGGATTCCGGAACCATCCCGATTTATGAAGCAACCCAGAGCGCATGGCATCAGTGCGTGCCGCTCTATGGCAGCGGACCATACTTTGAAAAACTGGAACCCGGCTTATATGATGCGCTGAACAATAACGAAAAAGACATCAAAGATGTGGCCATGATGAAGACCATCCTGGACCAGATGAAGGAATTTGCAGACCTTGGATATTACGGTGAAGATTACTTAAGCAATACCGTAGATGCAGCAAAAGACGAGATCGGAACAGCAAAAGCGGCCATGTACCTTGCGGCTCCCGGCTTTGCCCTGCAGGTGGAAGAAGCCTATCCTGAGATGAAGGATCAGATCGGTATCTTCCTGATGCCTTTCGGTGACAACGACGTACTGGCAAACAACGCCTCCAGCGCCGCTTACTTTATCAATAAAAAGAGTGAAAACGTCGAGTATGCCCTGGAATTTTTCCGTTTCCTTGCAAGACCGGAAAACTTACAGTACAGACAGGACAACAATCCGGAAGAGATGGGACTCTGCTGGCCGGAGATCACGCCATCCTATCCGGACGAATTCAATAAGTATATCGATTCTCTGGAAAGAGGCACCATCATGCAGGTAGGCGTCAAATACATCGATCCTCAGTTTATGGATACGGGAAAAGATATTGAAGCCATGTATACAGGCGCCATGACATCAGAACAGGTTATGGAAAGCATATCCAGAAGACGGGATGAGCAGGCAGAGCTGCAGAAAGACCCGGCATGGAACTAAATCGGAGGGCCTATGAAGACAAAAAAATTGTATCCGACCTGGTTTACCCTCGGCGCGCTCATCTTCTATCTCGGACTGTTTTTTCTGCCGGGCATTATGGGCATCGGGTATTCCTTCACGGACTGGAATGCTTACAGCAGCGAAGTAAACTTCGTAGGCTGGAAAAATTATTTAAAAGTTTTTGAAGGCGGCACGAATTACGGTATGTTTATCAAAAATACGTTTCTGTTTACCGCAGTCAGCTCCATCACCAAGACTACGCTCGGAATCGCCCTGGCCATCCTGCTCACCAGCAGGATGGTCAAAATGAAAAGCATGCACCGTATGCTGGTGTTTCTGCCCCAGGTCATGTCCTTTCTGATCATCGGCCTGGTGTTCAAGAATATCCTTCATCCCAGCCGCGGCTTCATCAATATTACACTGAAAGCTATAGGCCTCGATTTCCTGGCCCAAAACTGGCTGGGCGACTTGGATTTTGCTTTCAAATCAATTTTTGCTGTAGATGCCTGGAAAGGTACGGGATATGTAATGATGGTGGTCATTGCAGGGCTGAATTCCATCTCGGCCACCTATTACGAGGCCGCGGAGTTAGATGGAGCCGGTTTCTGGAGTAAGTTTCGGTATGTGACGCTGCCTCTGCTTAAAAATGTCATTATCAGTGTAACGGTGTTAAATATTACCTACGGCTTCCGCGTATTTGACTTAATCTACAGCCTGACTAACGGCGGCCCCGGCAATTCTACAGGTGTTATCAACACGGCGGTTTACAGCGAATTTTCCAAGGGCAATTATGCCATGGGCACCACGCTTTCCAGCCTTCTCTTTATATTTGTCATGATGATTTCCTATTTCATCTTAAAAGCAGTGGGCAACAAGGAGGTGGAACAATGAAAAAGAGACTCTTTACCGTACTTGCCAATCTGGCGGCATGGATCGCCAGCCTGATTGTCCTGGTACCCATGCTGGTAGTTCTGGTAAATTCCTTTAAATCACAGAAAGAATCCATGGTCATGACGCTGACTCTGCCGGAAAAATTCATGTTTGAGAACTATACCACCGTGATCGAACGCGGAAAACTGCTTTCTTCCTTCTTTAACAGCGCCCTGTATGCAACCTTCAGCGTACTGCTGATCCTGGCAGTTGTCTCCGCGGCCTCCTATGTGCTGTCGCGGAACCGCAGCCGGCTGCACCGGGTAATCTACTACCTCATCGTACTGGGAATTGCCATGCCGGTGAACAACGTGGCTCTCATGAAGATCATGAAGGCCACCGCGCTTATCAACACCCGGTACGGGCTTATCTTCCTCTATGTGGCCATGAATATTCCGCTGGCGCTGTTCCTCATGTTTGGCTTTGTGGAAACGCTTCCGCGGGAAATCGACGAGGCGGCCGTCATCGACGGCGCAGGCCCCATGAGGCTGTTCTCCAGCGTCATCTTACCGCTGATGAAGCCAACCATCGTCACAGTGGGAATCTTAAATTTTATGGCGATCTGGAATGATTTCTCCATGCCGCTGTACTTTATGAACAACTCCGGGAAATGGCCCATGACTCTGGCCGTATACAATTTCTTCGGCCAGTTTGAGCAGAGCTGGAACTTAGTAAGCGCAGATATCACGCTGACTGCCCTTCCGGTCCTCATTATCTTCGTGTTCGGCCAGAAATATATTGTAGGCGGCGTCTCAGCAGGAGCCGTCAAAGGATAAAAAATAAGTTTCGAAAGGAGTAATCTGTGAAAAAAAACATTCTGTACTTACATACCCATGACAGCGGCCGTTATTTAGAGCCGTTCGGCGTATCCGTGAAGACGCCGAATCTGATGAAGCTCGCAAAAGAAGGGACGCTGTTCCGTCAGGCCTACTGCGCCGCTCCTACCTGTTCTCCCAGCCGAGTTGGTCTGCTCTCAGGCCAGTCCCCCCACAGTACCAACATGCTTGGGCTGGCTCAGAGGGGCTTCCAGATGGATTGTTACGATACGCATCTTTCCAATTTTCTTCGCAGTCATGGCTACCATACCTGCCTGTTCGGTGTACAGCACGAAGCGCCGGACGCCGCCATGCTGGGGTATGACTACTGGTTTGACGAGGACTGCCACCACTCGGAGTTTATCCGCAGGGACACCGCGGCCTGTACCCGTGCGGCGGACTATCTGCTGCATTACCAGGAAGAAAAACCGTTTTTTATGTCTGTGGGATTTATCAATACGCACCGGAGATACCCGGAGGCGCCTGCCGATTTCGTCAATCCGGATTACGTAAAGCCGCCGATGACCATACCGGACACGAAGGAAAACAGAAAAGATATGGCAGACTTTATGTATTCTGCCAAGATCGCCGATGATTCGGTCGGCGTTGTGCTGGACGCGCTGAAGCGCTCCGGACGCGAGGATGATACGATCGTTATCTTCACGACCGATCACGGAATCGCATTCCCATTTATGAAATGCAACTGTTACGATACGGGAATTGGTGTGACGCTGATCATGAAATTTGCAGGAAACCAGGCGGCCGGAAAAGTCAGCGATTCCCTGATCTCCCAGATCGATGTTTACCCCACACTCTGTGACCTGCTTGAAATCGAGAAACCGGACTATCTGCAGGGACATTCTTTTGCCGGGCTGTTTGACAATCCGGAGCTGGAGATCAACGAAGAAGTGTTCGCAGAGGTCACCTATCACGCGGCCTATGAACCCATGCGCTGCATCCGCACCAGCCGGTATAAGCTGATCCGGTATTTCGATTATCACAACGGATACGTTCCGGCCAATATTGATGCCTCCCCCAGCAAGGACAGCATGATTGAAGCCGGGCTGTTGAAGCAGACCCGGGAACGGGAGATGCTGTTCGATCTGGCGCTGGATCCGCTGGAGCGGAACAATCTGGTGAACAGCAGTGATTACAAAGAGGTGTACGACGATCTGCGGCTGCGCCTTGAAAACTGGATGGAGCGAACCGGAGATCCGCTGCTCCGCGTGGGATACCGGGTACCGAAACCGGAAGGCGCATGGGTGAACCGGCTCTGCGACCTGGATCCCGGCTGCACGTTAAGCGAGTAGGGTTATCTGCTTCTGGCTTCCGCCGCCCTCTCATTCATGTTGCGGATACCGGCATCAACCGTTTCCTCTCCTATCATGATGGAGTCATGCTCTTCCTCAATGACCTTGCGCACTGCCGCCATTTTCGCATCCACCGGGCGGTCGAACACAAAATTCTTTACCGAAAGAGCCGCCTTTCCGTCTTCCGGAAATCCCTCGATGGAAGCCAGACGGCTCACCACGCCGGCGGTGGTAATAGCTGGAAACACACTGTTATCGGCTAAAATTTCGGCCCCCGCTTCGCTGGTGGCAAACCGCACGAATTCCCATGCCTGATCCGGCACATCTGATTTCGCATTGACGGCGATCGGGGTGACTGAGCCAACCGTGCTCCCCGCCTCGATCCCCGCCGGATGCGGAATTCTCGTGACTCCCCAGTTAAAATCAAAAATCCCCGCTTTCCGGTCCTGAACCAGCGTTGCAATAAACCACGTTCCCATCGGAACCATGGCGCACTGCTGCTGTTCAAAGACACTGGTATAGTGGATGTTGCTAATTTTTAAGCTGGCATAATTCTGTATAATCCCCTCATCCTGCATCCTGAGCGCCTGCTCGTAATACGGCTTTAAAAAAGCGTAGTCTTCACTCATCAGCGTGTGTTGCCCGTCCTGCACCGCCCAGTTGGAAACCAGGGCCATCCACGTGTGATGGTGGGTTCCGTAGACTGCCGTGCCGTCTTTGACGAAGGTCATCTTCTCCGCCAGCTTCTCATACTCTTCCCAGGTCATATCGCCCGCCGGATACGCCACCCCCGCTGCATCAAAAAGATCTTTATTATAGAACAGCACATACCAGTCCTGGCGGAAGGGGAGCGTATACTGCTTTCCATCCATCTGAAGCTGTTCCGCTGCGCCGTTGTAGATGCTTAAATCCACGCCGTCCCTGGCAATATAGCTGGTCAGGTCGAGAATCTGCCCCTTCTCTCTCATGGAAATCTGCGTATCCGCGTCCTTGATCATAATCACATCCGGATCAGACTCATTCCCTGCCAGCAGTACAGTCAGCTTACTGTTGTATTCATCCGACCGGATATCGACCAGCTCCACATCGATATCCGGATTTTTCTCCATAAATGCGTCCGCCATGGCCTGAAACTGAGGAGAATTGGCGTTATCCCAGACGGACACCGTTATTTTCACACGCCCCTCCTTCACTCCATCTGCGGCGCTTCTTCCTTCCGCGGCTTTGCCGCTGTCGGACGTCATGTCTCTGCCCAAACTGCAGCCCGCGGCTCCTGCGGCTACGATTGCCAACAGAAAAATCGCTGAAGCTATCCTGCTGATTTTCATATTATTCCTCCCCAAAATTACATGTGTAATTTCCTGTCACTGTAAAGCACTGGACCGTTACAATTTCTTTACCACCAGATTCTCGTATTCCTTCGGCGTATACCCTGTTATTTTCTTGAACACCGAGCTGAAGTAATACGGCGTGTCAAAACCCAGCATGTCAGAGATTTCATACATCCTGTACTGGTACGATTCGATCAGCTCCCTGGCCTTTTCGATCTTCATTTCCGTCACATAATCAGAGAAATTCTTCCCTGTCTGCTTTTTAAACGTGCTGCTTAAATGCCCCTGGCTGACATTTAACACGGCAGCGGCCTGGCTCAGCGTAATCTTCTCCTGATAATGCGCTCTTACATATTCCAGAGCCAGCTCCACGATTTTATCTTTACGCGCCTCCTGATGATTCTCCAGCACCTTTATCATCTGATCGCGGAAGCCCTCGAGCCAGGTGAGTACAGCGCTTAAATTATCCATGCGGTTTAGCTGTCCCACAATATCCACCGCGTAGGGGAAGTCCTGGTCGCCCCGGTCTTCGATCAGAGAGGTGATAAAATAATAGAGATTATTGCACGCATTCACCGCCTGCCTTCTGGAAGGCCTGCACTCGGAAAACAGCTGGATCATCTGATTCATAATGGAGGAAAATTCTTCGCAGTCATTTTGGCGGATGGCCTCCGTCACGTCCTTTTTCAGGAAATTAATGTTAAAATTGCTGCTGTGGCTGCGATTGTCCTCGCACAGTTCTGAATAGAACACCGCGCCGCCGGTGTTATCGTAAAACGTAAGATTCATGGCGCTCATGGCCTGATACAGCAGATCCTGGATCTCGTCCACGCCTCCTCCCCGCAGGCTCACCGCGATGGAAACAGGCACTTCGAAGTAATCCTTCATAACCTGGCGGAATTTCACACTCATCACGCTGGCTTCCCTCTTAAAGTCATCCATGCCTTCCGTTGACAGTACCAGGACAAATCCGCTCTGCTCCCGCCGCAGAACGCAGCTGTTGTCAAAGAAGCCCTTTACCATGCCGCTGATTATGTCTTCCGCAAACCCCATGACCTTTTTCTGGTCCGCTCTTGTAAATGCCTCGGAAAAGCCCTCAAATCCATAGTTAAAATTGATCAGCATCAGCGCCGGCCGTGGATATCGCTCCCGGATTAAAGCGGAAAGCCCGGAATCCGCCTCCACATCCGTGTCGTAGATAAGAATCCGCCGGAAATAGTTCTGTATCCGCTCGTCCACAGTCAGCGGCTCTTCTGCCAGATGTATCATGTGGTAATTCATATTGCACCGCTCTATGGCGCTCTCCAGAGCCTGGACCAGGCTTTCTTCACTGAGCTCCAGCTTAACCAGATAATCAATCGCCCCCAGATGGAGCGCCTCTTTTGCCAGAGAAAACTCTTCTAAATTCGTAAGAAGAATGAAACTTGCCGCACTGCCGTTTTCCATGGCCGTCTTCATAAAGGTAATCCCATCCATAGCCGGCATTTTGATGTCTGTAATCACGATGTCCGGCCGCAGCGTATCCAAAAGAGCCAGAGCCTGCTGCCCGTTCGATGCCTTTCCCACAATCCGGCACTGATGTTCCTCCCAGTTCAGAAGCGAGGCTATCCCCGCCAGTATTAACGGTTCATCGTCTACAATCATAATCCGGTACATAAGCTCACTCTCCCTTATATCTCCGTTAATATTCCAGAGGAATTCTGACGGTAATCTGTGTATACTCCCCTGCCCGGCTCTCAATAGAAAGTCCGTACTCCTCCCCATAGATCAGCTTCAGCCGTCTGTCCACGTTCGGCATTCCGATACTGCTCATCTGGTCGCCCTTTAACTTTTCTGAATGGTTCAGCAGCTCGGGGATCTTTTCTTCCGGTATCCCGATTCCATCGTCACGCACCTCAATACAGAGACACTTGTCCTGTTCATATGCATGGATCAGGATGGTTCCATTCTTTCCTCCCGGCTCGATCCCGCTGAAAATCGCATTCTCGACCAGCGGCTGCAGCGTCAGCTTCACGATTCGCGCATCGTAGAGCGTCTCCTCTTCGATGTTAATCTCCAGATCAAACATTTCCACATATTTGAGCTTCTCGATGGTTACGTAGTCACGGACAAAATCCAGTTCCTCTCTCAGCGTAACGCGCTCGTCCACCCCTTTCGCCATGTTCTTAAGAAGCTTTGACAGTGCGGTCACCGCCTTCACAATTCCGCTGTTCTTCTGGATCACGGCAATCCATTTAATCGAGTCCAGAGTATTGTAGAGGAAATGCGGGTTAATCTGCGCCTGCAGCATCCGGATTTCCAGACTGCTTTTTTCCTTTTCGTCCTCCAGCCGCTTGTCCATCAGCTGTTCGATCTGGCTGCTCATGGAGTTTACAGCCTTCCCGATGAGTCCGATCTCATCTTCACTTTCCAGGGATTCCTCCTGACCGAAATCCCCCTTCGCAATTCTGCCCACATGGTTTACCAGCCGGTCGATCGGCTTCCTGACTGCATTGGTAAACAGAAACGACATGGAAATCCCAAGGAGTACACAGGAAAGAAAGATCAGGCCGACGGTCTGCATGAGCATCAGGCTGTCATTTTTTAAGACTGCCATATCCATGATTTCAATCACCACTACCCCGCTCTGGGACTCTTTGTTAAAGGATACGAGATACGGCTCGCCGCTTATCCGGTACCTCTCGATTCCACGGTTCTCCTCTCTGTGGAGAATCGAATCAATCAAATGGTCACTCTCCTCTTTTTGCCCCTCCGGCTCCCGCAGCGTGGCAATCCGCTCTCCGCGGTACGTGGTCACAAGCATTGTATTTCCGTTGTCATCCTCCTTCAGCCGGTCCAGATAGAGACGCGGCGACAGGAAGAGAGCGGACCAGTCGCTGTCTTTATACCCGGAGTTTTTGCAGATGATGGGGATCGCCATTCCCACTTCCTTGTAAAAAGGGGAATCCACCAGATCCAGCCGGTAATCGTACATATCTTTCTTCAGTTCCCGGTCAAACCAGGGGGCACTCCGGATTCTTCTCCCGTCGTCCACACTGCTTAAGGCCGTTCCCGCCGATATGTGAACATCGCTGTCGTCAAAAATGGACAGCCTTGTGATGTAATCCCCATATCCCGTAACAGCACAGAAATTGGCGGCCAGCTTTGCATAGTCCAGCCCCTTTCTCTTTTCCTCCACAGTATCCAGCTGCCCCAGGGAACTTAAATCAAACATCTCCCGTTCCGCACAGTTGAGCACCAGATTCACCATCTGATCGTAGACCTCCTGATAGTATCTGGAGATGCTTTCCACATGGTACTCTACGGAATTCTGAGCCAGCTGTATGGCTTTTCTGTTTGCAGTTACATAATTTGTAACACTGAATATGATTCCGATGACGCAAATAATGCAGATGTTATATACCATGATTTTAAATTTTACTGTTTTGTTTTGTAATAACCTCTTCATCATTCTGCTCCATTTTTGTCTGTTCTGTTTTACTTTACAACATCTTCATAGGTAAGTGTTTCCCAGGCTTCCCCTTTTTTCACTTCCATCCTGCTGATTTCATCTGCGATGTACTCCCTGGCTTTTTTCTCCCGAAGCAGGTATTCCACATAATCCCGTTCCGTATCGTAGCTGCCAAACGGCACATATTCCTTTGATTCAACCGCAATCACTGCATTCATTCCATCTGTGTATTCTATAGCCGGCGTAACTGCTCCCGCTTCCAGCCCCTGGATGGCCAGTACCACCCGGTCCAGAAGCTGATTTTCCTTTCCCAGTTCCAGGGTGTCCACGCTCATCTTCTCAACATCCGCCACAATTCCGGTATCCTCAGCCAACAGTTCCGGCAGAGAGTCTGTGATTCCATGATCCGCAACCCACTGCTCTACAGCAGCAGCCTGCCCGTCACCGGCATCTTCAAAGACTGCCAGGCTGAGTTTTGCCTGAAAGTTCTTTTTTTCTTCCTTCTGCTTCACAACGGGATAATATTCTTTCAGCTCTTCTTCCCCGATTGTGATGATGTTCTGTTTCACAAATTCTTCCAGCAGCTGCTCCAGCTGACTCTGACGGTAGGAATAGTACTGGCTGACGGACAGCTCCACCGGCCCGTATAAGACCGTTCCCTCTTCCTTCATCTGCCTGCGCTGCTCATTCTCTTCCTGATACTGTTTTAAAAACGAATCATATCCGATATCATCAATGATTCCGTTTTTCTTTGCCAGAATCTGAATTCCTTTCTGTTGAACAGCTTCCTCATCTGTAAGCTCCCGAACACGGTCCATTGGGGATACGCCGTCTGTCTTCCTCTCCCAGAACCCCGGAACATTTACATCGATCCCGTCTTTCGTTCCATATTCTCTGGCTGTCACGGCAATATTGTCATAAGCCAGAAGGGCATACTCTTCCTTTGATATCTCATAGCTCCCCACTTCCATAAAACAGGAATAGCCTTGCCGGGCACAGCCGGCAAGACATTCCAGAATCAGGAACCATGTTAAAACCCAAAATGCTGTTTTCTTCTTCACGGTTCACCTCATATTAATTTTTCCATACCCCGTCAGGTCCAACATGATAACCATCGGGAGTTACAGTATTCCGATACAACGAGCCACGGGTTCCATCAGAAACCGGATTAAAGTAATACCATTTACCATCAATCATATGCCATCCGGTCATCATAACTCCATCTTTATCAAGATAATAAATGTTCCCATCCTGATCTGTGAAGAATCCAGTGATCTGATTTCCATTCTCGTCAAAACGATACCAGTTCATAATACCATTGCATTCCAGATAATACCAGCCATTTTTTGCATACTCTCCATTACCCAAAATACATTTCTTATAGCCAATTCCCTGAACCCAGCTGTTAGTCGTAACTGCCTTACCAGAAGATGAGGAAGATTCTTTGTTCGGCTTCTCTGGGTGATTCGGAGTGTCTGGAGTATCCGGGGTGTCTGGCGTATCTGGCATATCCGGGGTATCTGGAGTATCCGGAGTGTCCGGCGTATCCGGGGTATCTGGCGTATCCGGGGTGTCCGGATCTTCTGCTTTCATAGTAACAGCCGCAGTGACACTGCAGTAAAGCCCTTCCACATGTCCCCTTACCAGGAATGTTCCTTTTCTGCTAAGCAGAGTCGGGCTGACAGCTTCCCACGCAACAGGTTCCTGTTTCTCAGTGCCATCCGCATAATAAATCGTAATTGTGTCCGGAAGATCCAGCGTATTTCCTACTTCGGCTTCTAAATTCACCGCCTCGAGTTCCGTCACATACTGGTTTGATACGAAGAGCTTCGGTGCCTTTTCTGCTCCGGATTCTTTACTTGAGAATTCAAGACCGGAATTAGAACCATTGGCATCATTCTCCGGATTCTCTTCAATATCGAGAATAAATGAAATCTTTCCGTCCTCAATATAATCAATTGCATCGGATACATCGATCGTAATATAGCTTCCCACCTGGTCACGTTTGATTACAACATGTTCTTTAATGAGTTCCGCCTTATACCCGCTGGCCTGCGTAATGGAATCATAAGATGCCGTATTTTCAACCCAGCCCGGGGTATTGGTATAGATATTTAAATAGGTCTCAGTAACCGTTTCTTTCTCATCCATTTTATTAAAATACAGTCTCAGCGTCATTTCCGTTAAGTCTGAAATATTCATGGATTTAAAATCAAACTGCACTACTCCAATACGTTTATATTCCCCTTCATAATTCTTAATCCGAATTACATCTTTATTACCATGATTACCGTCTGACGGGCTTACCTGAATATATGTATCGCCGTTCGTATCAATTACACCATCCATATATTCCAGCGGATCTGCCGGTGTTATCTTTATGGAAGCCGGTATGGTCGTTCCTGCGATATAACCGTTTACCACATATGGATTGCTGCCCTGATATAACTCCCTGCTGACCGTTTCCCATACCACAGGTACCTCCGATGCATTGGCTGCGCGGCTGAGGTTTTCCAGCTTTATGGTATATGGAAGCGCCGGATATTTACCTGCCGGACTCTTCATTTCTGCCGGTTTTGCAGCCGCATCAATCATCGTCACATTGGCAGCGGCTTTCTGTTCCAGTCCCTCACAGGTTCCATAAACAGTGAAGGCTCCCGCTTTCTGATATTTTTCTTCCTCCGTCTCTTCCCACGCAACTCTGGCTGTCCCCTTGCTGCCGTCTGTATATCTGACTGTAACAGTTTCAGGAAGTACCGGCATAAATCCCACATAACCGGTTATATCAACCGCCTCAGCCTCAACTACTCCGGCTTCCGTTACGATGATCTTAATGATGCACCCGGCATTAAAGCCGTTTACTTTTCCTTTCACAGTAAATGTTCCAGGTTTTGCATACTGACTCTCATTTACAGGTTCCCATACAACGGGTATCTGTTCCTCTGAACCGTTAATATAGGTTGCGTTCACTGTCTCCGGCAGTATCGGTGCAACACCAGCCCGCGTTGTCACATCCCCTGCGGAAACTGCTGTAATAATAGAATCAGAAACCGTCACATAGGCAATAACCGGAAGTTTTCTTTCTTCAATGTAACCACATACGGTAAACTGGCCTTCTTTCTCATATTTCACGGCCGGAATCTCATCCCATACTACCGCCGCGTCGGCAGTTGTATTGTCACTGTAGGTTACCTTTACCGTCTCCGGCAAGGCCGGTGCTGTTCCAACCGGAACCTTAACAAATATATCTTCCGCTGATTTTACAGTTTCATTGTCAAATACAAGCTGCGGTTTATAATCTGTTTCTCTGGAATGAATATTGGTGTAATTCTTCGATCCTACTTTTACGCCTTCAAAGACAATGGAAAGCCTCTTTTCCCCTGAGTTCAGTAAGGTTTCCACATAATCCGTGATATCCAGCTCCTTCCAGGTCCCACCGTCCGAGATACTGGATGAAAAATCAAGGATTTTTTCTCCCTTGTCAGGCATACTGCTCCATGTTACACTCTCTTCTTCCCACTCGTCACCAATCCGAGATATGGTAAACGGAACGTTATCTGCTTCTGTGCTGTCTATATGGAATTTCAACAGAATTCTTTTATAGCTTATCGGAACGGAAGACAGATCAAAGGACATCAGCACATTTCTGATATAACCGCTGCCATCCAGCTTCACAGTCATCGATTCTTCCGTTCCGCTGTGGGTACCGTCATCACGTACCCTGGCATCCTTATCTGCTATGACAGACGCAGAATCCTTTTCGTATACATGAACGATACACTCTGCCTTTGCTTCCGGATTACTCAGGCTGACAGCCGTAATCACAGTTTCTCCCTTCATCCGGGCTGTAACCTTACCTGCCGCTGATACACTTACTACATCCGGATCTTGAACCGACCATGCAATACTGTCATCAATAATGTCTTCCGGCTGTACGGAGGCCTTTAACTGGACACTGTCTTCTACCGTCATATAAAGTTCTGTCTTATCTAAAATTACTTTCTCTGCTTTTTCTGTATCTTCTTCCACAGGGCCCGGATCGTTATTAAACTCATGGGCGCCAATGTCCGGCAAACCAACGATAGCATTACCAAAGATATCCTCTTTTGCATTCGATTCCGGAATTACCACGCCTGCATCCACCGCCGGCGAGTTCTCCTGCAGTTTAAAGATCGCCATACGTTTTCTGAGACCGGCAATAAATTCTTCTCCCTGTCCCATATTTTCGTAAGTGAGGTCATACTCTTTACTGCTGTATTTTGTACTCACCTGCGGAGAAGACAGTCTTGGGTTCACAAACAGATTATCTTCCAGAACTGCCTCTGAAGGACCGTTGACACTTGTGATAGAGGCCGGGTATATAATATTGTTGGTCATCGCTCCCTTCGATACGCTGATGGCGCTGGTCCCAAATTTGGGAACACTGCCGTGCGCCATAATAATATTGTTTTTAAAGTATCCCACGGACCCGGTCTGGAAAATCGAAGTTGTGATACCCTTTCCGATGTACATGGTATTATTATAGATCTTCGTCTCACCGGTCTGGCAGTGGAACAGCTCCTGGCTGGGCTTTCCATCGTTGGCGCTGATATTATAGCGGAAATGATAGGAAGCATTGTCATACATGGTCAGAAGCAGACCACCCTTATTGTGGTGACTGTAATTATATTCATAGATGATGTCTTTACAGCCAATATCATAGTCAAATGCCTCTCCGTCATTATATCCGTATTCACCGCCGAACACTTCATTATAGCGGAAGACTGAATTGTCACACTGCCACAGCCATGCGCCTGCGTAATTTGCTGTATCGTAGTTGCAGTGATTCTTCACCACATTATTCTCTACCAGTCCGTTTTCACCAACCTCTGCAAGCACTATGCCGTCACCGAAAATTTCTTCAATATAGTTTCCACGGAAGGTAATATTACGGAAAGTTTTTGTATTACGGAAACCAACGCCCTCCGCGCCTGTACTCTGACCGCTGGAACGGATTCCTTCTTTGGCTACATTCTTAACATAGTTGTTTTCAATCAAAATTTCATCAAAACCGATATCAGAAGCCATCTCGCCTTCCGGTTTCTGCCCATCGATCCATGCATCGGCACCGATCACGAGAATTCCGCCGGTCATCTTAGAGTTTGCCACTTCGGCTGTCACATCATGCACATAACAGTTCTGCACGGTCACATTAGATACCACCCCAGTCTGTCCTGTGGTAAATACCAGAATTCCTACATGATTGAAATTGTCATCTGCGCTGTTTGTGACTTCAATCCCGTCGATCACCCAGTTGCTCTGATCACTCAGCAGAACGGCAGGACTGTATACATGATCTTTTCTGACTTTATACTTTGAATCGTAAGGAACCGACCCATCGCCGTTAATAATCGGATATCCGTCTCCGCCGTACTTTCCGAGTGTGACAGGGGCGCTCTCGCTTCCCTCTCCCTTCGGATACAGATAACCGTTCCAGATACAGCCGGCCTTTAACAGAATAGAATCTCCAGGAAGAAATGTAGTGCTGTTAACCTTGTCAAGACTCTTCCAGGCATTCTCCTCTGTAAGTCCGTCATTGCTGTCGTTTCCATTTACCGCGTCTACGTAATAGGTCAGACCGGAAATCACTGCAAAATCCTGAGGGCTGTATGTAACGAACCGATGATCCTCATCAAAACCGACCAGTAATTGTATCTGATCTTTATCTGCCGCTTCGACCTCTTCAAAAGCAACCACAACTTTGCCGTCTTTTGCCTCAGCGGAACGGACGGTTACCGCCTCTTCCTTTTTTCCGTTTACAATTGCGCTTAAAGAAATCCGATCCCGGGTATCACCGGACAGTTCTTTCGACGCCGCTGTAAATTCGAGGGAATCTCTTCCCGTCATGGTAATATCGGATATCATTGCGACATCCTCTTCTTCCAGATACGTGATAACCGGACACCATTTTACACGGTCATTGTTGTACTCTTTATTTCCATTGGCCCGGAAATGAATGGCATCGTCTTTCCTGACCTGTAAATAAAATGACTGGAACTTGACATCTGTCTTATTGTGTTCCGTCGATATCGTCCCTGTATCCGGCCAGATTAATTTTCCGTTCTGCTGTATGGACAGCAAGACTCCATCTCTGTCATTCCGGTCTGTTTCCATGAATATAGAGCCGTCATCCTCGGATATTTGAATGAGGCCATCCGCGGGCGCTTTCCATTCCAGAATCGCGTCGTCCCCCTTATTTCCCGGCATCATACCATCATTAAATATTCTCAGCCATTTATCCTTATTATCCTTCCACCGCGGTGTATCTGCGTCATACTCCTGAAGTTCTGATACTTCCCCGCTGTCCTTGTCTCCATACTTGTAGTACCAGATCGGCCCCTGTGTATCGCTAAAATCATCTGTCAGAGAAAATTCCGTCTTCTCCAGAAGCAGCTTCAGGGCATTGGACATTGTCGCATTTGACTCCGTCGCCTTTTTATCCGGTTCCCGGTCTGAACTGCCGGAATCCGCATTAGATGAAGTGGCCTTTGATGTATGCGTATGGCCGCTTCCCGATCCGGCCGCATTGGAAGATGTGGCCTTTCCCGTCCCGTTTCCTCCGCCGCCATTTACGGCAGCGAAGCTGTAAGAGATACCGCTTCCAAAATTGCCTGCTGCCATAACAAATGACAGATAAAGCGCCAGTCCCCTTTTCCAGCTTTTTTTCATAATGTCTCCTCCATTTTCTGCTGAAAGACCAGCGGCAGGCGCGTTTATCCGCTCCGTGATATCCCTGGTCTTCCCGCATATTTCCTTGTAATTATGATGGTTTCAATATAACATCAAGAATCTGAAAAGCAAATAAAGTTTCATACTGCCTTTTTACAAAATCTTCAGATCGTAACCAGGGATATTTGTAATATTTTCATATTTTTACACTATCTTAAGGTTTTTATCGTTAAATCATCAAATGCCCTTCCAGCCCCTCATAATCCACGACAACTGTACGTCCGTCCTTCATCAGGAGTGTAACCGGACCGTATCCGCCGCACTGCTCCTCATCCGTAAAGGTGATCTCTCTGACCGGGAACAGTTCGTCCTCCTCCCATTCCCCATCATCGTTCCTGCTTAATACGGCGCTGATCATCACATAAGGTTCATACCCGTACATTTTTTCTCTGCGCAGCTTTCCGTAGGCCAGTATGCTGTTCTCCGCAGCCGGATTTACTCCTCTTCTCTCCTTTGTCTCAACAGATTCCCACGCAGTATAAGCAACCAGTGCCAGCTGGCGGCCGGCCTGTTTTAAGATCACTGCCTGCGCGCCTTCACAGGACCGCCTGATCACCTGGGTTTTCGTTTCATCCTGAAACTCCGGAAAACCGTAGGCCCCCATGGTCAGTGTAAATGGTTTGTTGGGAATACGCATTTTATCCACCCGAATGTGGCCGTTTGCCACCGGGAAATCAGCCAGATCAATGGAAGCGCCTCCCTGGAAGTTATGGTGGAAATCAAAGTACTGCTTCCGGTAGAGAACCCCGTTCTTTACGCCGCCGTACATGATGATATTAGGCACCAGCGCCTCCGCAGCTCCGTCATAAAAAAGGCTGTACTGCATTGCTTCCGCACCCTGGCCGTCAAACGCCTCCCATGGATAGTGGCTGTGAAATGCAAGGCGTATGTAATATCTGATATACTCGTCTCCCGGTTTAAAAAGGCCCTTGGCCGTCCGGAACTCGCAGGCTCCGTTTCCTCCCAGCTGTGCCGAGACAATTCCCGGGCCGTCCATGACTGTTTCCTCATACCCTCTTGCCGAACACGTAAGAGAAGACTCCGCTTCCTGTCTGCCAAGCCGTTCCCAGCATCCATTTTCTTCGACTGCAGACCAGAACGGGTGCTCCTCCGGATACGTCAATGCCACAAACGGATTTGCGATCCAGAACGGACTTTCCGCACAGCTGTAATCCTGTACCATCGGGAGAAACTGGCCGTAAAATCCCAGTGACGGCACGCCGTTTACAAATACATCCTCCCTCGTGATAAACTGCAGAAGCGCACCGGAATTGATTCTTCTCGCCAGTCCCGGATTAACATTAGTATGATTCAGAAGATATGCGGAGGCGAAGGGGGAGGCGGCGGCATTGCGGTACAAACCGCTTCTCGCCCAGAGCGTCACATGGCCCTCTTTGTCAAACATGGAAAGGAAAGAATCTGTAAGCGCATTGGCGTACTGCTCTATCTTCCCTGCAATCCACGGTTCCTCCGCATATCCATACCACCGGTTCCAGATCGGTCCGTACACCTGGAATGCCCATGGAGTATAATAGTCAAAACGATGGCCGTCACGATACCAGCCGTCTCCTGCATAGTACGACAGAATCGTCTGCGCATGATCTCTCATTACGCCTTTGTCGATCTCATATCCCTCCTGATGCAGAAATCCCAGAATGAGCATGTTGAAGAGCCTCCAGTTATGCGCCCCCGTCTTCCCATAGGCGAATTCCCGGATATAGGAGGCGATCCGGTCTTTTTCCTCAGCAGTGAACGTATCCCAGACAGCCTTCCTGCACTGATCCAGGCCAATTACGAGTGAGGCGCATTCGCAGGTATGCTGAAAGGTATCCTCTCCTTCCTTTGCCATGGCGAGAAGCTCCTGTAATCCATACAGATAATTGGGATTTCCAGGCGTCACTGCCTCCAGGATCCGCGTTTTATAGTAATCCCTTATCGAAACGCCGCAAACCACAGCCTCCGGACGGTTATACAGCAGCGGCGCCGCAATCAGAAAGCTCCTTGCAAGCCCTTCAAACTGTTCCGCGCTGGCCTTTGTCGGAGAACTGTTTTTATTTGGATAACTCACCTCAAATTCCACTCTCCGGCTTACCGGATGCCCATCCATACGTTCAATCCCGGAAAATATCCCTTCCAGAAGAAATTCACACACCTCCAGCCAGTGTTCCTTCGTCATGCCTGTATACGGGCTCTTCCCATAATCAGGGTTTTTCAATTCAAACTTCATAAATATTACCTCCCAGACAGATACTGCTTGCTTTTTTTATTCCTTATCATATAATAAATATCATGCGTGTTCTATGCTGATTTTTGTTTTTTTATTGCGTTATGTGATTTATTGAGCAAGGGATGGCTGTTGGAAAATCGCATCGTCTGAGATGCCGGACAGGAGGATGGGTACTTTATGACTTTTTCTACAGAACAGAGAATTAATAATGGTGTGTCTGCTGCATTGCCGCCCGAACACGTTACAGAGGAAAACGGCAGCTGCCGCCGGATTCATTTTCCGGAGACCATCCGAAGCCACCATATGCTTTCCACCAGGCCGGTTAATGACGTCTATCACATGCATGATTCCTATGAGCTGCTGCTGTTTTTAGGCGGCTGTACAGACTGTTATATCGAACACCACCGCTACCGGCTAAAACGCGGTGATCTGCTGATTATTAACAGTCAGGAAATTCACCGCGCCGTCGCCAGCGAGGGCACTCCCTATGAGCGGATTGCCACCCATTTTTATCCTGAACTGGTCCGGAATTACTGTACAGAACAGACCGATCTGCTCTCCTGTTTCGAAAAAAGGAAAAATGCGGACAGAAATTTGCTTTCACTAACGCCTAAATCTCTGGAACACTATCTGTATTTAACAGATCATTTACACACAGCCGTGGCTTCTGCCAGCTTCGGTCACGATATCCTGGCCTCCACCTATCTTCTGCAGCTCCTGGTTCTGGCCAACACCTGTTTCTACGAATCCACCTGGATTCCGGAAAACCTCATGCCCCAGCTTTCCAGCCAGATCATGAGGTATATTGATGAGCATCTGACAGAGGATTTATCCATTCAGGCCCTGGCTGATCACCTTTACATGAACCGTTCCCATATGAGCCGTAAATTCAGGGAACAGGCAGGCTGTTCCATACAGGAATACATGATTTTAAAACGGATTTCGCTTGCCAAAACGCTTTTAAAACAGGGAAAAAGTGTCACCGATACCTGTGAGTTGTCCGGTTTTCATGATTACTCCAACTTTATCCGGACGTTTAAAAAATACGCCCAGGTATCGCCCGGACATTATCGGGTGACCAATATGGAAGCCTGAGGAAAAATACAGGAAAGATACAGAAAAGAAACAATAGCACCAGATAAACCGCCTCTGTTTCAGGCGAATTTAGCTGGTGCTATTGTTTCCTTCTATTCAATTCCTTCGATTCATTTTCTTCTATACTTTTCTTCTATACGTATCCCTTTATTCTTTCCCCTGAACTGTCAAAACTGCTTTTGGGCGCTCCGCACACAGGACACACGGTATTCCAGAATCCACGGAGGACATTCCGGTGACTTTGCGGGACATCAGCGGTTCTCACCCCATCATACCTGCCATTTCTTCCAGAATCCTATCGACTTTTCCCAGCCTGTCCTTCTTCAGTTCAATTCCGCAGTAATCGCAGATCTCGCTCAAAGCCGCAAACACCCAGGGGTTCCTCGCCCGGACTTTTTTCACCCGGCCGGCAGTCATCACATAAGTCACAAAGAAATCCAAAACCATTCCGATCTCATCGTCATCAGGCTTCATCATATCCATCCTCAGTATCATATCCGCCTTCCAGTCCAGGACAACGAGCAGACGCGGGCAGACAGGCCGGTCATACTCTTCATCGCGAATCCCTGTCTTCATATAAGCGATATCAACCGCAAGTTCCTGACTGTTCCGCGGCTGCGCCTTCAGCTCCAGCTTCAAATCCTGATCCTCCAGTTCTATCTCCGGATAGTTCCGTTCATACGGAGGCAGGGGACCTGCAAACATGTTCCACTCTTCAGTCTCTGCATTGTAGACTCTCCAGAGAATTTCACCGTGTTCAAAATCTACGGATATCCGTTTTTCCTTCACTGCACGGGTCGCCATGAACAGCCCTTTAAACGCCTCCGTCAGAACGCTTACTTCCCTCGCATCCGGGGTAAAGGGCATATACCCTTTCGCAAACGAGTAAAAGTACTGCCACTGGCCTTTTCCCCTGAAACCAAGTTCCAGCTTTTTAATCACCTTCCTCTGATCCTCCGGCACCTCTTCCCTGTCGCCGACGTACCATGTAATGCAGGACTGCTCCATCATCGCATACGGAACAGGAAGACCGTCCTCTCCTCCCGCTCTGGCAACCATGTCAAAATCACAGAATCCTTCCATGCCTTCATACATGCTGATCCCATAGCAGCTTCCCATCATCCCCATGATGCTCATAAATACCGGCTCTTCTTCTCCCTGGAGCGCAATCGCCACCAGATCCTCACTGCCAAAGTAATTCCAGGGCTCCAACGCCTTCAAATTCAGCGTTACCTCATATAATTCCTTCCATTGTTCCAGACTGGCTTCTTTTCTCATAGAGTCTCCTTTACACTTTGTGTACTTCTCTTTCGTATCATCTCTGTTACCGTCAATCTGATATTTATTATTTTATTATAAATGCCTTTCCAGGAAAAAGCAAAAAAATTCGCATAAATCCTGATAAATAGATTTACGCGAATTTTATATTATTCTTACTATTTCTCAATCCGTCTTCTCCAGCACCTTCACCGCGGAACTCGTCCCCAGACGGTCACATCCGGCATTTAGAAACTCCACAAAGTCCTGTCGGCTGTGCATTCCTCCTGCTGCCTTAATTTTTACACCGGG